>JGI10211J14876_10001453_pt1 | contig 10382 bp, 10 predicted proteins | sample Etolagsediment_FD_14876 | JGI IMG/M metagenome (IMG submission 14876)
AATTCAGAAAATACCTTCTCCTGTGCTTTCTCACGCACAGAACAAGTATTCATCAAAACCACATCCGCTTCCTCTGGCTCGGTTACCAGCTTTAAGCCATAAGTTTTTTCCAACAGACTCGCCATCTTGTCAGAATCATACTCATTCATCTGACAACCATAAGTAATCACATAAAGACCGCCAGTAAAAGGAGTGGTTTGAGACATATAATTTCCGTAAAATAAAAAGGGTAAATAAGCAATAAAATCGTTTCTATCTCACTGAATAGTCTACAGATTTTAAGAGAATAGAAATAAGGGCGGGTATTCTAACATAGAGAAAGAATAAAAAGAAAACTTGTGATTAAAATAGAAAAGAGACTTGTTAATTAACCAGGCCTGGTAAGATTGGAAAACAGATGAAAATCATAACTCTAAACAAATAGTAACCAGTGTTCCTTCCTCATAAACATCCTCAGGAGAGGCTATTGCAGTTTCTGCTCGCAGAACACCACTAGTAGAATCACCATTATCAAACTTAAAATCTAAACCTTGAGCGATGATGCCATCAACCCCAGTTATGCATAACTGGTTTCGACCTGCAATAACAGCATTATTAGCATCAGCTGCCGCTTGATCTGCAACATAGTAAGCTTCATAAGCTAGAGCCAAAGCTTCAGGCGGAACTGGATTCTGACTAGCAATAAAACCTTGTCCTGCTAACAATCCAAAATAATCAATTGTGCTATTTGCGGAAGCTAAAGCACTGGTTATCTGACCAACTGTTGCTTGATTGGGAAGAATCCCTGTTCTATCCAGGTACGAGTAATGAGCTGTTCTAATCGCTTCAACATCAGCAGCTAAACGTTTAATATTGGCATTTTCAAACAACTGATTACCTTTAAACAAAGCGCCAAGTAACAAACCAATAATCACTAGCACAATAGCCAATTCGACCAACGTAAACCCTTGCTGTCGATAATACTTACTTGCAACCATTTTCTGCTCCGTAAACAAAAAAACCACCTAAAAAGGTGGTTTTTAATTAATAAAAAAATCTTATTTTTATTATAAAGTTTTACACAGTGAAATCAGTACTTCACTTGTTGCTAAATAGTCTTGAGAAACAAGCTGTGCTGCAGAACCAGCAGCAGGAGCAGCAGCACCTGTACCGTTTAATGATCTAATACTTCCCGTTGATGCAACACCATCATCTAGCTTGCCATCAATACCTGCCGCAAAAGACTCAGGAATATTACTAGCGCAAATATAATTCGTAGCAAAAACATCAGCCGCTGTTACACCACCAGCAGTAGCTGACCAGACACCAGATAAATCATGAGCAGGACCATCAGAGTCTCCAATTGCTCCAAGCTCACCAGAAATAAACCCTTCAGTTTTCAAATCAAACCAAAACGCGTCATCATTTGCAATTTGACCATCTGTTGCACCACCAGCAGCGGCAGCATCACCCGGAACATCACCTGTTCTATCCTGGAATGCATAATAAGCAGCACTAATATTATCAAAATCAGATGTTACTGCTTTGATTTTAGCGTTAGTAATTAACTCCTGACCCTTAAGTACACCACCTAGTAATAAACCGATGATAACTAATACGATTGCGATTTCAACTAATGTGAAACCTTTTTGTGTTTGTAAGTTTTTAACTTGCATGAGTATCTTCCTTTTTAAAATAAACATTACACTGTCTGTGTAGGTTCCATATTACAGAGCTGAAAATTAAAAAAAAGAGTAAAAATTTTTTACTCCTATAATTAAAATCATTTTTTATGCTCAAAGCTCATTAAAAGTTTGGAGACCTTAGTACGAGTCATAGAAGAAAGAAAAATAATGAAAAATTTTTACTGGTTGAGGCCTGAAACGCAGTTAATACCCCAAGGGCACCTTCTTTTGAGCACGCTCAATTCACCTTGTAGCTAACTATTGACAAGTTTTAGAACGAAAAGCAGTGGAATTTTAACCATTTTTACTCGTTTATGATCTCGTGCTAAGGTCTCCTTAAGTTACCAGGCCTGGTAAGGTGACTAAAAATTTAAATTCTTTGATGGATTGTTCAAAACTGATTTGCCCCTCAAACTGTTTTAATAACTCTCTTGCTAGAAACAACCCTAGCCCCATACCGCTTTCGCTGGTGGTCCAAAATGGCTCAAACAGACGTTCTGACACCATTTCATGCTGTAGACCATAAAGCTGGCCAATTATCTCTATCTGAACCATCTCTCCATTAGAGCCGCTATGTATCACAATTTGAATCGGCTCTTTAGAGGATGGGTGGTCGCTAAAGTTACCTAAAATGTTTTTAAACACCTCTAATAAAAGTGGTCGTGACAAATTAACGGAAGCATTGCCTTTAATTTTTGATTCAAGGCTGTACATTGCAACCACCTCTTGAATGATCGAGCGTATATCTAAATAACTACTTTCATACATCTCTGTAATAGGCGCTTGCATGTGTTGAATTGTTTTTCTGGCTCTTTTAGCCATAACAGGTAAGCTGTCATGCAAACGGTCAACCAAACGTATTTTGCCTATATCATTGGGAACTTGCTTGACTTGGTCACTTAGCAACTGAATAAATTGGGCGATATTTTTTATTTCGTGCTGAACATACATTTGATAACGTTCTAGCCTTTTTTGGGATATTAAGATTTCAGCTTCTTTAACCACTAAATCTTGCTCTAGAATATTAATAAAGGTTTTAACGACCAAGCTTGAAAGACTCTCTGGGCCAGCGGCCTTGCGAGTTAGAAAGAGTAACATTTCAAAAGACATATCGTCTCTGGAAACTTTAAAATGCGCTCTGCGCCCTGACATTTGGCGTTTAGCGCCCAATGTAACTCTACGCCGTTCTCCAAACCACTCTATATTGGCTTGAATTTGCACTCCGCCAACCGACTCTAAAACAGGCCATGCTTGGTAAAAGAAGTTTAATGCATCTTGCTCAACATCTTGGTTAATCGCATACAATCGAGAAATAGCATGACCCAAACGAATTGATTTGGCTCGAATATAGAAAACAAGCCCAAAAAGAAACAAGCCCACCGCAACAAACGCTAACCAACCCCAATGAACGAGGGTGAGCTTAACATCATCCGGCACTAAACCAATCAAGTCTAGACTTTCTCTAAGCGTGAGTATATCCACTAACGTTCTAAACCATATTTTTTAATTAAATAGTAGACATTCTCACGCTTTAGCCCAAGCCTTCTAGCCGTCTCATGCACATTAAACTCGGTATCCGCTAAAACCTGCCTAACCAGCTTCTCTTCAGCCTGGTTTCTAATCGCTTTAACACCATCCCCTAAGGTCACATCAACCTGAAGTTGTTGCACGCCTTCTTGCTGCTTAAGTTTTGCAGCTTGCTCGTAGAATAAAAAAGCACGCTTAACAGCACTGAGAACAGCTTCTGCTGAGATAGGTTTTTCTAAGAAATCAAATGCACCATGCTTAAGCGCTAAGTAAGAAGTAGCTTCTGCATCTTGCCCGGTTAAGACCACCACCTTAACCAGTGCATCTTTTACTCTCACCCAGTCTAAAACAGCCAGGCCTTCTTGTGGGGTAAACTCATGAGGTGGCATTCCCATATCTAACAAAATGACTTGAAATGAATCAGATTGTAATGCCTTAATTGCTTCTTCTCTAGAACCAACCTCTGTTACTTGGTAACCAGCCAACTCCAAAGAAAAACCCAGCATGCCGCGCAATGCTGGGTCGTCGTCTACAAGTAGTACTTTTTGCTTAACCATTTAAAAACCCGATTTTATGGACATGAAACACCAACCTCACAATGCGTTCTAGTACCACTACCGTCATCAGCAAAAATAATATATTCAAAACCTGTAACATTAAAAAACTGTGCTGGACTGGCAGTCCAAAAATCTGCTGCACTAGCAAAGTTTTCCAAAACTAGAATATCTACACCATCACCACCAGAAATAAATTGCTTAATATTTCCGCTGCTAGGGTTGGCAGAATCTCCAACCCACAACACATCATCACCCGCTCCCATATTTAAATTCGAGCCAGCAACAACATCTCCACGAACCCAAACCTGGTCATTTCCATCGTCTGCTGATAACCCTTTAGTTAAGTCAGCACCTATAACAAAAATATCATCTCCATCACCCAACGTTACATCTGAATTTGCAGAATTAGAGATATAAACTGTGTCATTACCAGCCCCGGTATCTAAAGCCGCATTAGTTCCCTCATTGATGATAGCGCCAGTCTCATTGTTGTACACTAACTCAGAAGATAAATCACCGCCGACCATAACGTAATCATCACCCAGCCCTAAATCAAGTGAAGTAGTAATATTGTGATCCACATAAATTACATCAGGATTTGCTGGGTCATCTAACGGTGTGTAATTACCGGCATTTAAGTCATAACCTTGGTAAGTGGGTGTTAACGGAGTAGTCGCAGTAACATTACTCCATACAATTACTGGCGATAGAATCTCTGACTTAATTTCATACCCACTTATTGATGTAATCGTATCATCAAAAAAACTAGCTGAAACTGAAGTCAATTGCTGCTGATGATAATAATCATCTATATCACAATTTTCAGCGTTTGCGCCTGTAGCAGAACCACATGCAGCGAGAGTTGATGCTCCGTCTTCATTATAGGCAACAAGCACTACCACTGCCGAGTCACTATCAAGATTATTTGCAGCTGGTGTGCCAGAACAAGTATTGGTATTTTCATTACAGATATAGTAGTTTCCAGCACCTCTATTGCCAGATATTGGCGGTGTAAGAGTCATATCAAAAAGAGCTGTACCAGGCGTAGAATTACAAAAATAACTTGCTGAAGAAGTGTTGTTACATATTGCCCCTGATACTGTATCGTCAGCATCACGATTTATGGCATACCGAATAAAATTACCATAAGCATCCTGTACATCAGCGCGCTTAATTCCAATATCAACATAAGGCACAGAACCATTATCTGCACTACAAACATTCACAGATGCACCAGCAACCGTTGCCAAAACTCGATTTTCAGTACCGTCGCCATCTGTATCAGGGCAAGGCAAGTATTTGTTGATGACTGCAAACTTAATTAGCTGGTCTTTAATATTCGCTTGAATGTTTTGTGACTCAAGTTGTTTAGCGGTACTTCTATACTCACCTAATCCAGAAATTGCTCCAACAAAAACTATACCTATTACCCCTAATACAATTGCTAACTCAACCAAAGAAAAACCACTTTGTTTAACTTGTCTATTCATCAGTTGAAAACATCCGTTTGATCAATCCCTGGTATTGGCGTTACCGATGGAAATGAAGGAGGGGCATCTGGCGCGCTATACATTACCGCATTAATATTACTCACTGTAACTTCTTCACTTACATGAGTAGAAAAAACGGCAAAATCAATATTCAGTTCTCCGTTTGAATCAAGAACGACATTATAAGATGCATACTCATACCAAGTATTATCTCTATCAAGATTTTCATCATAGAAGAAACTGTCTGTCAGTTGATGACCATCAAACTCGGCAACACCAGCATCCAAGTTAACCAATTGATCATCCAAATGGCTCACATCACCACCATTTAAACCCACCATAAATCTATCCTGGGTTTCAAGCTCTCCTCTTCGATTAGTATCTGGTGTACCGCCATTAACACCGGCATCTTCCCAGCCACCTTCAATCACTGCATCAAATGTTAAAGTCACTGTCTGTCCAGCATTTTCAGCTCCAAAAGCGATAGTGGTCGATTCAATATTCACACCGATGTTATCACTAAACCTATCGTTATCCCCTGTACCACCAGCTATACCAACCGTACCTGTAGCTGATGGGTTTGTGTTTACCCCAACTGTTGTAGTGGTATTATTAACTAATGCAATCACTTCAGACTCATATCTATCTTTCAATTCATTAGCTGAAATAGTCTGAATTAAATCATCGTAATAAGGACTTTCTGAATAATCATTCTGAACAAAAAACAAATCATTATCTCTATTCTCGGCTTCTGCAACCCCCAGCCCTCCGGCGACTGCCCCATTTTCATTGAATGAAACCAATACCGCTATTAAGGCATCACCATCAATTGATGCCCCAGCTGTAGCTGCATTACAGCCAGCTGTATTACAGACACGTAGATTATTAGTACCTGCATTACCCATAACAGGTAAAGTCGTTAAATCAAATGCAGGAATGGTCGTATTATTAAAAAAACAAGCCGAATCTATCGGACAGTTAGCAATACTCGTGGCAGAGGTAGCACTTTGATTAATGGCATACCTTAAAGCATTGCCCCAGCTATCTTGAACATCCGCTTGTGATATACCCAAATCATTGAACGGAACAGAACCATTGTTTGCTGTACAAGCCATACCTGTGCGATTTTCAAGACCATCACCATCCGTATCTGGACAGGGTAAAAACTTGTTTATCCTACTAAACTTTAATAAAGATGCTTTTGATAATAGAAGCTTAGAATCACCTTCCATCCACTTAACATGAGTTTGCTGTTCTGAATACATTCCTACAGAACCAGCTGTAATTAACCCAACAACACCTAAAACAACAGCCATCTCAATTAGAGAAAAACCGGAGATTTTATAACTTTTTTGCTGTTTTTTTGTAAAAAAATTCATAACTTACAGCCTCCCTAAAGTGGCTTTCAATAACATTAATAAACTCTATCTTACTGTATTTAAAAGAGTTTGCATATCAAAACAAATAACACTGTTAAGGTAAGGTACCACCTGATTTAATAACAGCATACTTAACATCATAACCCGTTAACCAAACAAGCTGATCATCAAATTCTTGACCAGCAGCATTGCTCCCCGCGGCTTGCCAAAAATAATTATCGTCATCTGCATTTTCTGTTTCAGCATCATCAAGCGCAGCTTCTGTACCTGCCGCGCGTCTAGCCCAAGTGTTTGCCCCATTCTTACCAAAACTAATCACTACCGCTATAGCAGCACATTCCATAGCATCTGCTTGGCAAGTTGTTGCACTACAAGAACTCGAAGCTTCACCACAAATCATATAATTTCCATCAATATCAAATGGAACAGTACTCGTATCAACACCTCCTATCGGAGGTGTATTAAAACCGAATACTGGAGGTGTTTGATTGCTAAAGTAACTAGCTGAAGCATCAACATCCAGTATTGGTATAGGAGTACCAGTATCATTATCAGCCTGATTATTCACAGCATAATACAAAGGCTGATTCCAGACATCCGTTGGGTTAACCCCAATATCTAGATAAGGTAACTGTCCATCCTTGTCACTGCATTCAAATGGTGATGCAAGCTCTCTATTTTCCAGCCCATCACCATCGGTATCAGGACAGGGTAAAAAACTATTCACCTGAACATAAGTCAACAAAGACTCCTGTACTTTTTCTAAATAGACCTTATTTTCAACATAGTCGTCAAAATCACCAACCTTATTTAAGGCTCCCGCAATTCCATATGAAAGTATCGCTAGTATAGTTAATGCAATACTTATTTCTAATAGAGTAAACCCAGATTCACTCATCTTAGTTACTTTCATAGAATTAACCTTATAATCTTTCTTCATGTATACCTTTAAGGACAACTCAAAGCTGTACGCCAGCCCTGACCAAACAAATTCTCATCTGTCGTTGTGGTGTTTTGCGTACAGGTAAATGGAGGAGCGCTTGCTCCTGTGTATATACAATCATTAAACCAACTGTAATCCGTTATAGCACTACCAATTGAAGTACATAAGTCAGGTACATTATCAGAATCTGCATCAATACTTGTTCTACTCAGCATTGCTGCATTCCACTCATTTCTTGTGATAGGAATAACATAATCATTAAAGTCACCAGAAACAGGAACAGGAGATGTAATTAAAGAGTTTTTATAGTGTGAAACAAAATCCACATCCCCATCTGCATTGTCTAAATCAAGAAAGTTAGCAATATTAATTACTGACTGGTTTTGACTACCAACAGCATCTCCAGCATAAATCAAAACCATGACAATGTCTGTTGTACCATCTAACGTTAAACTAGCAGTTGCTGGACTGGTGTTATTGAGGGGGACAAATCGTTTTGTAACACTATTGAAAGTAAAATCTGTATTCTGAGTAACAAAGCGCGCATCTACTGCGTACCAATATCTATTAGCCTCTAACGGTCGATGAACAAAAGTAAAGTAACGAGAACTAATACTTTCTGGAACCATACCAACTATGACCGCTGCTCCACCTCCACCACAAGGTGCGTTAGAATCACCATCTCCGTTAGTATCAGGACATGGAAAATAACCCGGTCCTGGAATATCTTCAGGTGCATTTAAATTACTTGATGTATCGGTTCTAAAGATTTCAGGCTGAAATAAAGCGTAAGTTAACATCTTATCTTTAATTCGATACAAATCCCTTACATCCTGACTTTGAAGCTTAATATCCATTGACTCTGAGCGAATACTACTAGCCGTACCAAACCAAACAGCTGCACCAAGAACCAGTGCTAGCATACCCATTAGGATAATAAAGCCTTGTTGTTTTTTCTGTTTACTTGCGCGCATAGCTTACTTTAGTCTTAAATTTTAATCTTATTAGCTTTCAAGTATAAAAGATATCACCTGCAAACATGATATTTTTCTTTAATAGCGTAATAAAAAATAGATTTTCACCATAATGCAAGACCTAGTTTTTGCTGTTCTAAAACCCATTCTTGAAAAGCTGGCGGGCCATAGGCTAAAGTGAGTGGATTTTTTTCGATTACTTTTGATGCAGGATCTTGTTGTTGATAGATAAGTGGTCGCATGTTTTTTTCTGCGTTTTTCATTAACCAATCTAATGTTTTTTTAGGGATTTCTCTACCAACCGGGACCGCTACATCAACAGGGATACCTTGCCAAAATAAAGCTCTATCAATAACTAACGCACCTGACTTATCAGGCCTGAAGTTATTAGGCAACTTTGAACCAGACTTAACCCAAGCGCACTCAAAGGTTTGACAAGGATTAACAGGCCTGTTTTCATAATCATCACAACCACTGCCAGTACTATGCGGACAAGGCTTACCTGGATAAGCCTCACACCCTTTTACCTTAATTTGCACCCAACCATCGCAACATACTGTGCATGGTTGACATTGTCTATTTTTCATAAATAGTACCATTTTTAAATTTTAATGATCATCATAACTGAACTTTGAGAAAGTACTTTTATTAAAGCATTTTTTAAAAGTTCATTTAGCTTGTAAATACAAGAATGCCATAAAACTATTACAAAAAAAAACCCCGCTTAAAAAGCGGGGTTTCGATACAAACTTTAATCAAGCTGTCTTATGACAGCAATTGATTAGAACTTGTGAACCATACCAACAGATGTGAAAGACTGGTCAGATAGGTTTTTGTCAGAGTTTACGTACTCAACATATGCAGTAGTCTTTTTACCTAGAGAATAGTTTAAACCTAGAGCGTAAGCAGAACCATCTTTCTTAGATGTTGCTTCGAAATCAGTTGTAGAGTACTTAGCTTTAGGCATGAATTTACCCATTTTGTAACCAAGTTGGAACTGAGTGTTAGTACCTTCGTCAGTGTTCTTAGCAGAAACACCATCTTTGAAAGTCTGGTAAGTAGCGTTAGCAATTAAACCACCAGTTTTGTACTGTGCAGATAAACGCATGTGATCCCACTCATCAGCATCAATTTGATCATCAGCGTGATCAACTGCAGCAGCTAAGTAAAGACCTTTCTTAGTTGAACCATACATGATTGCAGCAGAGTAAGCGTTAGTTAATGAAGCATCAGTAGTACTGTTTTCAGCACCAACACCTGCTAATACAACTTTAACACCTGAGAAAGAAGGAGAAACGTAAGCGATAACGTTATCTAAACGAAGTTCACCATTTTTACCAGACAGACCTAATTTACCTACTAAATCAGATTTACCCATATCCGCATAAGAGCTATCACCAAAAAGGTCTTTAGCTTGAGACATTTTTAATGGAGTGTCGTGACGACCAAGTAAAACTGTACCGAAACCACCCGCTAAACCAACATAAGCGTTACGACCAGAGATACCAGATGAAGTAACAGCTTTATCAGTACCACCATCAATAGTACCTGTAGTACCAAACGCATCACCAACCTTGATACCAAATTCCATTTTGTAAACCGCTTTTAAGCCGTTTCCTAGGTCTTCAGAACCTTTAATACCTAAACGTGAATCACGGTCAGAAGTACGCATACCTTCGTCAGTAACTGAATCAACAGCAACGTTAATTTGACCATAAACAACTGGAGCATCAGCCATAGCAACTGGGGCAGCGATAGCAGAAGCAACTGCTAGAGCGATTAAATTCTTTTTCATTTTGAAAATCCTTAAATTAGTTAAAACTGCCTACGCTTGCAGGCTTGTGATGC
>JGI10211J14876_10001454_pt1 | contig 10380 bp, 13 predicted proteins | sample Etolagsediment_FD_14876 | JGI IMG/M metagenome (IMG submission 14876)
ACCCATTACAGCACCTATCAGCCTAGCGTACTCCTGCGTCTCTCTCTGCGTGTGTTCTTCCGTCCTCTGAGTATAGAGGTGATGCCATCCTAGAAGCGTTCCTGTGACCACACAGGTCGTATACATGGACTGTGGGAGTACGGCTCTGGCCTGCTCTGGTGATGCCCCAGCCCTAAGAAGAGTATTGTAGGTATGAAGACATGATTTATTTTGTTGTTGAAAGTCTACAATCCAAGCATTAGGAAGTGTTTCCTCAGATGAACCTTGCTTTACGTTGTCTGCTTTTTTACGAACTTCCTTGGGAACCCAGAACTCGGGTTGGGATGAGATGTATCTACGACTCACCTCGCTCCACGAAAAGCCTACTTGGTGCTTACCGAGCTGACGGAATACGAAAATAGGAGCATAAATTCGTAGAGTAGCAGAAGGATGGCGAAACGGGAGAAGGTGTTTCTCTCTTGCCAGATAGTTGATAAGGCGAGTATCTTTTTCTTCATCATAAGTACCATGTTCTTTATCGAAGGAGCACCGTGCTGCGTTTACTACTAATAGGTCTCCATTCCTAGTGTAATTCATTAACTCAACAGAGCCAAATCCATCTTCCGTAAAATTTAAAATCTCTTTCATAGTTGTGGTATTCCGTCAATGAACTCTATGTTTTTTCCCTCACCAAAAGACTTTCCAACTTCTGCGTCAATAGCCAGAGGGACGGCAAACTCGATTCCAAATAAGTCTTTAATTACGGGATAGTTAACCATCTCATTATAGATGATTTCAAGCACTCTTTTCTCTTCTTCCTTGGGGCAAACAACTTCCACCGAGTCATGAACTGTTGCTACAACTCTGGCTTGCATCTCCTCATCTTTAAAGGACTTACAAATACCAAGCAGAGCACAAAGAAGAATATCTGATGCCGTACTTTGGATAGTGAAGTTTAGTCCTTGGCGAAGAGCACGATTAACTACTTTCTTGTCCCTACTAGCAATATTAGGAAGGTTTCTCTGCCTGCCAAAAATAGTATAGGCATATCCATTGTTTAGAATAAACTCATTAACAAAATCCATATAGGCAAAAATGCCAGGATAAACCTTTTGATAGTTTTTAATAATGCCTTCGGATCTCTTCATTGAGATGCCCATAGACTCACTCAAATTGAAGGCTCCTCCACCATATACAATAAGGAAGGATACAGTCTTGGCGATTTGACGCTCTTGCTTTGTAATCTCCTTCTTATTGAAAAGAAGCTTTCCCGTATATGTGTGAAGGTCTGCTCCCTCATTAAATGCTTTTTGCATATTGTGCTCCTTCGCAATATGAGAAAGAACACGAAGCTCCATCGCTGCATAGTCCGCTGCAATAAAAGACCATCCTTTTGGTGCTGTAAACAGACTTCTAATGTTAGTGTCTGTCTCTCTGGGTAGAGTGTGGAATGATACCCCCATAGCCTCAGCAGCATTATAAGAAGCACAACTCAATCTACCCGTGGCAGTTCCATCAAATCGAAAGTCTACATAGATTTTGTTTTCACCATTATACTCAAGAGCTTTTTTGGTTCCTTGAATATATGTCTTTGCTAGTTTCTCTGATTTACGAAGATCAAGAAGACCTTTAAGGAACTTTCTTGCTTCTAGCAAATCTTCTGTGCTTTTGGAAGCAATAACTGATTTACTGATCTTCTTACCTTGCTCCCTGTGTTGCCACTTACTCATCGGGATTCTAGCTCTTCTTCAATATGTTCAAGTAGTAGTTTAAGTGTTGGTGCAGAAACCGAGGGCTTGCCTTTTCCTGTCTTGTCGGGAGGATATAGTTCCATACCCCCTTCTCTAGTGTACAAAATCTCAATAAGGGTGACGTTGGAAGATAGGTTATCCTCTTTGGTAATACCCTTGCATTCATATAGAAGATCTTCCTCTTCCATATTCTTACTATTCAGAGACCTTCCGACAGACCCTAGTACCGTTGGATCTACATTCAGTCCATTATACTCAATGTTGGCGAATTCTTCAAGAGAAGGCATGATAAGTTTTTCCATGAGATCATGCATCGGCTTCCTTCGGTCTTTTCGCACATGAGGTCATACAACTTTAATGTAAAATATGCGTCCATTGCATTACCTTCGCAGCAATCAGACAAGGACATATTCTCCCAGTCAAAGTTTTTGGGGTTATCAATAGTCAGCATTACAGGTTCTCCAACTCTTTAGAAAAATATAGTTTAACCAAGTCCATCAAACTCTTAGGAAGGTTCTCGTCAATAAGGTGGTGCATAATCTTCGTATCCCAGATATTAACTGGATAAATACCATAGTTAATAAGGAACTTAATATCGAACTTTGCGTTGTGGAGAATTTTCCTGCTTCTTGGGTTCTCTAGAATCTGACGTAAATAGAACCAGATCTTTGCTGTATCCTTAAATGGGCTATCTTTGTGATCGCAAGGAATGACATAGTTCTCTTCTCTTGTAGAGATGGCGATAGTCTGAATCTTATCCTTCTTAAAGTTCAGCCCTGTCGTTTCAATGTCAATAGAAATAGGCTGATCCGTGTCCTTTAGTTCTGCTGCAAGTTTTGCTACCTCCTCATGTTCAGTGAGCACCTTATAGGTAAAGGACTTACTATCCACTTTCTCAAGGATATACTTTTCATAAGCGTTCTTAAGGTCTTTCTCGAAAAGAAAGCGGTGGCGTGGCTCAGTAATAATAGAGTATGGGTGAAGAATGGGAACTACTTTACAAGAATGCCCTGACGAAGTTGAATACTCATAGGACTTCCCCCTCTTGTTTGTGATCCCACTCTTCTTAATAAGCATCTTCATGGCAAGGTTTCCACAAACTATAACTAGTTTAGGTTTTACCTGCTCGATAGTATTCTCCAAATGCTTCCTGCACAGGTTCATGTTATCGGGGCTCATGTCGGCCTCTTTAACCCCTGGGCATTTTACCGAGGCAGCTACAACGAAATCGCTTGACGGAAAACACTCCTTGATGAGTTTTAGTTCTAACTTATCAAAAGCAAACGTAGCGCCTGTTCTATACTTTAAAGAATCAGAGAGAATTAAAGTATCACACTCTCGAAGCTTCTCGTAGTCCATTACGGAGTGGCAGGGTTTATTCTTTGTCAGAATAGAACACCCAACACAAGATTCATTCTCTTCGTCTAACTTGTGGTTAGAATAAAGATTCTCTAAATTAAACATACTATTATAGGGTATGAAAAAACATTATATAGACAACGAGGAATTTGAAAGTATCATCCTATTATACAAGCAAGATCCTGAAAATAACGAGGAAGATCTAGTTTGTTTATTTGATCTGCTCATAAACAACATCGTAGAGTCTTTTAAGTTCGACGTAGATCCAGACGATGCGAAGCAAGAATGCTTTGCCCTAGTATTAAAGACTGTGAAAAACTTCACACCAAAAAAAGGAACAGCTTTTAATTATTTTACGACCGTAATCGTTAATAACTTAAAGCTGTTATATACAAGGGAAAAAAAGTATAACCAGAAGATAGAAAACTATATTAACTTACATAAAGACTCTATTGAGTAACTTTTAGTTTTTTCTCAACCATTGATAGATAGTCTTCTGAGTTGATGCCGTCCTTTTTAAGCTGGACCAAGTGAGGTAGCTTCGTAGTATTATAGATAACAAAGCTATGCGGCATATTAAAGCTATCAACGATATAAAGGTCTTCTCCCTTTTTACTGTCTGAATACTTCTTTTTCAGCTTATCGACAAGTTTGGTCGAATGCTCGTCCCAAAGAGATATAAATAGAATGCTTAGTCGCTTCTTATCTCGTCTTTGGTTTTTAATAATTTTGTTTAGATCGTTTTCTTTTGTAAGAAAATTTAATTGATACATTTCTCAATTTTCGTCAGAGGCAACAGTAGAATCCGAAAGCGTAACTTGGCCTTCCTCGTCTTCTAGGACTGTAATGCCTGAAGTTGCGAGTTCTTCTTTGTTCTCTTTGGCGTATGCAGTCACCATTTCCGCAAGTTGCCGATTAAGAGTCTCAAAACCAGTTACGAAAATCATCTTGATAAAATCGGTATCTGAGATTTCCTCTGGCTTACAAGCCTCGGTAAAGTTTTTGAATAGCCTCATCCTTGGATAGTTTAATCTGTAATTTCATTCTATTTTTACTCCGGTCTTGGATTTTAATATTCCAATCTTCAATATTAAGTTTTACGTTTTGTTGTTCCGAATCCATTTCACTATTATAGTGTACGAGGTTAATAATGGAAGATAATTTTGATATTTCTGGGCTGAAGAAGAAGAAAAAAATCAACAGCCGAACTAAGGGATCCTCTTTTGAGCGTCAAGTAGCAAAAAAACTAAATGAGAGGTTCAATACTACTGAGTTTATGAGAAGTCCAGGATCAGGTGCTTTTGCTTCAACACATACATTACCTGAACATTTAAAGATACACGGTGATTTGATAACACCAAAAAACTTTAAATTCTGTATTGAATGTAAAAAAGGATACAATAAAGAAAACCTTTATAGCTTATATAATAATAGCTCGGACTTTTGGGGTTTTATAAAACAATCTGAAAAAGATTCAGAAAAAAGCAAGAAACTGCCCTTGGTGATATTTAAGCAGGATAGGCAGCCAATACTAGCTGTTGTCCCCTTTAATATAGAGTTCCCTTCTATACCTAAAATAAGTATACACTACGAGGATAAAAAATATAATATCTATTTATTTGATGATATTATAAGTTTTGATTCTTCTTATTGGTTTTGTTAAGAATCTGCTCTAGTAGTTGTATTTGTCCCCTTAATAATAAGGATAAAGAGTCTTCCTGTGTTTCCTCAGTATTTAAATTTGACTTATTGGCTTGAGCCTGAATCTCAGGGTGTGTTAGAGTTGCTTTTGGAACAAGAACACTAGCTCTTGTTCCTCTTGATCCAGCAGTACCAGGGCGACCTTCAAAAGAATAAACCACGGATATACCATTAGGAAGAGATAAGGTTACACCAGAGTCTTTCCAGTCATAAGAAATATCTTTTTGGTTTTCTGCCAACAACGTAAATACTTTATTGTGATTAACGGCAGTATACTCCCCAGAGTCATCGACAATAAGCTGAATTTGATCTCTCGAATTGAATCCACAAATGAACATTTGATGTAATAGAGCGTCAGCCGCAGCCTGATTACCACTCTCTATATCTTTTTTGTAAGTAGCCATTCTAGCTACTCTAGTGAAAGTCTCAGCAAGTCTTTCCCTGTTCTCTCCATCGTCCTTAAAGTTTTTTAGTTCTTTTTCTTTTCCTCCAGGAAGAATCATATGTAATGCTTTACCTAATAATGATTTGTTTCCTGCTTTAAAGGACATACCTTTAATATTGTCTGCTAAAAGATTAATAGCGGTTGTTGGAGATAGGTTTTCTATTTTAGCCTTACTAGTGTTAAAGACTCTCCTCTCATCTGTAAGCAAATCTCTCTGCTCATAAATAGCTTTCTCCGTATCGTTATAATAGCTCCTGGCTCTTTGAACTCTTGCATTATCACCTCGATAAATAGTTGCCTCAACTCTATTTAAGAAAAGAGGATCGAGTTTGGGGTCGTTTACTAAAGACTTATCTTTATTGACCATTTGCCCCATTCTGCTCATAGAGTTCATTTCCCCAAACTTAGCAGCGTGGATTTTTTGTAATCTTTTTAGACCCATTCCAAAGGAAAATCTACCGTCTGGAGTTTTTTCATACTTTATACCAAGTAAGTCTGCCTTAGCTTTGATGTCTGCTTCATTATTATAAATAAGCAGTAGGTCTTCTCGGCCTCCTGTTTTTGCTGTTTGTCCATATGGGATAGCTTCATCGGCATCTATAAAATCTAAAAAGTCCCCTGCCGCTTTCATTTCTCTATAAATATGTTCCTTTATATTGCCACCTTCTAAAAAGCCTAGAGTTTCCTCCATAACTTCTTTTTCCCAAGCTAGATCCAAGTCAAGTGCTGTGTCTAGGGGAATAGTAGAGTAAATATCTCTTAATACTCTTTCCTTTTCTTTAATTGTTTTAGCTAATTCTTTCGCTGCTTCTTTTTGGCAGTTTTTTGCATCTGGCCCTTTGGAGCACGCCCTTAAATTAATATAAGTTGCTAAAATATTTTCAAAGAAAGTGCCCTTTACGGCATTTTTTTCATTTGTTGTAAAAGCGCCAAAACGGACTTTACCTATCTCTGATTTTGCTACATCACAAACATTCAAAAAGTTTTCTAATGCTCTCTTTTGAATGGAAGTAGGTTTAATAACTACTCCTTCATTTTTTAACCCATCACTAGCATAAAGAACTAGCTTTCCACCTTTAGCCGTTCCTATTAAAGATAAAACTTCTCCACACTCATCTTCGGACTTCTTTTTTCCTGGAATTAAGTACTGAAGTAATACTTCGTGAGATAACGTAACTTCCTCAATAAGTTTTGGATCTAACTCTCTTACCTCTGGAACACCATCTTCGGAAAAAACATAGCCTTGGCCCCCTGCTAGTTTCGCTTCGAAAGAACTTTTTGCATCGTTAAATAAGTTTGCTCTACGTTTAATACATTCTCTGTGCTGTGTTTCTACTTCATCTCCACCAAGTCTATCATACTTCTTTTTAATTTCCTCACAATATTCTTCTAATACATCCCATTGTCGTTTAAAACTTTTAAGAGTTTCCTCCGTAGCTCTATCCCCTAAATATTGACCTACTCCTAGCTCAAGAGCAGCTTCTGCGGTAGCTTGCTCCTCCTGCTCAACAGCACCCTCTCCCGCTAAAGCATTTACTAACTTACCAAAAGCATCTTGGTTTACTACTTGACCGTTAGGGTCTGTGATAGTAACCCCAGAGGAAAAACCACCTAATCCAAGAACTTTTACTCCACCTTCTTGATTAGGTTCTACTGTTACCTGCAACGGAACCCCATTAACATCAACAAGAGGTTGCCCTGTTGGATTTGTTATAGCCGCATTTGCAAGTCCTTCCGCTGCTGCTAACCCCTCCCCCTCTTCATTTATAAACCTCAACTTAAAGGTTCTCTTCTTTAGCTTATTATAACTTTCTAATAGTTCAGTAAAGTAGTTCATATCTTATTATAGATGAAAAGTAGGCTCAATCTATGTATACATATAGATTGAGCCCTAGAGTGAAAATAACCTAAGAGTTATTAAGATGGGTTTGAATAGTTGTAAACATTCATGAAATCATACTTGAAGTTTACAGTCAATTGGTGGAACTGGTTTTGTGAATAATTAAATTCAGAAGCACTCCAAGAAGTTGGGTATACCCCGTAAAGCTCAACAACAGAGTGAGGAGTTAAAGTGTTATCAAGTTGGATAATCTCTACCTTATCTGCCTTGAAAGTACTACCTGCTTGGCCCCCCGGCTGAGCGCCTTTGGTCATTTCCCCTGTAATAGGGTCATAGGTGTGCTTGAAGTATCTCCATAGGTCAGAAGCCGTCTCACGAAGGTATAGGTTATCGAAATCAATAGACAACTCCCCAGGAGTTGTTTTACCTGGGTAATGTAGTTTATCATTTACACGATCTACTACGATTGCCTCATTCTTCATCTCAAGACCACTAACCTTTTTTGCAGCAAGAGTAAGATCAGTTTGGTTTGTAATGTCCCCAGGAAGACCTACAAAGTGAACCTCAAACTGATACGCCCTTACTGAATCAAGATCAGTTGATACTGTTGGAAGACCTTGGCCTGGAGTAAAGTTTCTTCCGTATTTATTCTTATAATATGAACTTGCCATTAATTATTCTCCTAGAGGTTTCCTAACTGTGCCCCTTGATTAGTTAGATTGATTTCAAAGATAAGCATTTCGGCTGTCTTTGTTGGTTTGACAAGAACTTTAGTCCAAAGCTCATTTCTGTCAATTCGAATGGGGGTGTTTACTGTCTCATCACAAACAACTCGGAACTCTGTAATACCCCGTCTTCTCTTAATATCATCAAGGAAGGGATTGAGAAGTCCTTCGATCTGCTCCCAAGTGAACTCATCATTTGGCTCAAAGACGAATCTTTGAGCAGCAAGAAGTATTACCTTTCTTATATAGATCATTAGTCTACGAACATTGATTCTATCAAGAGCAGTAGGCTCTCTTTGTGTAGTTCTTTGACCAAAGATCGTAATACCTTGTTGTGGGAAAGCGACGATTGGGTTTACAACATTGCCTCCACTATACATGGTATCTCGATCTCCTTGATTTAGTTTTACTTCTACTTCAGTAGGCTTAGTTAGCCTACCTCTACGGAAGCCAGCAGGAGCAAACCAACTATCAGCAACTGTATCTGTATATGCCATTTGTCTAGCGGCAAAGATTGATGGATCGTACCAACGATCTTTTCTATCAAAAGTACTGAATACTTTTACCCAAGGCCAGTGGATTGCTGCATAAGAACTGTTAATAGCAGCAGTTCTAGACCCCGCACTACTTCCAGATTTTCCATTAGTCCAATCAATAGCATCTTGAACTGTTCCTATTGCATAGGGGGAGATACAAGAGCTAAGAAGTTTTGGGTAGTCTCTGCCATAGTAATAAGAGCATTTTGGACCGCCTGAGTTTGAATACCAGGAACTAACGCTATACCAATATTAAGAATATCATCATCTAGGGCTTGCATACCAGTTTTAGGTTCTGTCGTGGCATCTCCAATAAGAGCATCTGCTCCTCCAAGTCCACTATCCCCTCCGGCTAGGTTTGTAGCAGCAGTTGGAATAAACTTGTTTAAAATACCGCCCGCATCTGAATCAACAGTAATATCTGTAGGTGTTGCTGTTCCATCCCCTGCACCATCAGTTACAACGTATGCAGGATGTGTCATAGTGAATAAAGTATCACCAGTAAGAGTTGCCATATTGCCTAACCAGTTAGTTAAGGCTCCTGCTGTAGCGTCAGCATCATCTTTTATAATATTGCCTTTAATAATATCAGAAGTCGCGTTGGTTTCTCCTGTATTAATAACATCTTCAATAAAGGACCCAGAACCTACTAGAGATGCTTTAAATGATTCTTGTGCTGTGCCATTTTGATTAACAACAACAGTAAAGTTAGTATTTCCTAAGTTTGTAACTGTAATAGAATTTCCACTAGTGTCTCCGTTTGATTTTGTTCCACCATTATATCCAGCCCCTGGATATAGAGACTCTACTTTATAGTTTACAGAATTTGAACCTGTTGCTTTGTAAGTAGAACCCCAAACTCTAATAGCAGAAGCGTAATCGCCAGAAACACCATAGTTTGAACTACCACTAGGAGCGTAAATCTGTCGAAGAGCAGATACTCCGCTTGCTTCACTAAAAGATGTTCCTGAACAAGCAGAAATAGCCAATGATGCACCGGACCCAGCAAATCCTCCATAGATGATTCCAGATAAGTTAATACCAGCGGGAGGAGAAGTTATAGGGCCTGTTTCTACTCCAACATAATCACTATCTAATTCACCACCTATAATTGCTCTAAGAGCTAAACTTTGAATTGTTGAAGTACCCGCTGGAATAGTAAAGTCTTTACCCGCTCCTGAGTTTTGTGTATATTTTGCAACACCATTCTCATCATATACCTGAACCCTTAAAGTTAAAGCGTCCACTGGAGTTACGACACCCCAACCATTTGCTCTTTGTGCATATGAAGGAACTCCTGATACCATAATTGCAGGACAAGTACCAAAGGATAAAGTTGCAGAAGCATCCGCAGCAGTATCACCAGCAGCTCTTACAAAATATACTGAGTTTGTTTGCTCAAGAATTTCTAAAGCTCCTTCTATTCCTTGGCCTGTAATGGCCTCGGAAGGTTCACCAAAGGTATTAATTAAATTATTCTGACTAGTAATCAGAGTTGCTTTGTTTGTTGGACCTTTTGAAGCAAAACCAACAATACCTACGACAGAGGAATTAATCGAAGGTGTGTAATCAGAAATATCTTTTTCAATGGTGTAAACACCGGGACTTACAAAATTAGCCATAAGGGTTTCTCCTAAGCGTTAGAAATCTTAAAAATTCTACGTCTGTGTAGAGTTTTTATTTGTTCTGTTATATAAGATTCAGGGACTACTATACTTTGTCCTGGCTGCATATACTTTTCCATGCAACCTTTTTCTGTATTAAAATAGATTGCAAATGTTTGTAAACTGTTATTTTTTACTACTTTCATTTTTTTCTTTCTCCTAGTTATATAGGAATGCTGGTTTTCTTTTTTGAAAACTTTTTATGTAATAAATACTGTGGTAGCTGGATTAGCCACGGTTACTGCGGTGGCGTGTGGTGAATCTCCATGTCCTTTTATAGAATCTCCAGGCAAAGACGCGGCAGCACCGTTTATGAATACTGTAGCAGATCCTAGTCCATCAATAGAACCTCCTGCGATATCTACTTTTGCCCTAGTGGC
>JGI10211J14876_10001455_pt1 | contig 10379 bp, 19 predicted proteins | sample Etolagsediment_FD_14876 | JGI IMG/M metagenome (IMG submission 14876)
TTGATCTTCAAAAGAAAATGCGCTACTTATTCGAAAATATATCAAAAGAGAAAAAAGAAGCTCTAAAGACATCAAAGTATATCAGAGAAAATTATAACTGGGGCGCTTGTGTTAAGCCGATTATTGAAAGGTTAAAGGACATTTATAGCAAGAACCTAAAAAATGAGTAATATTGATTTAAGAAAAAAAGCGGTCAAAGAAAGACGAGCTATGGAAGCCGATTTCGTGGCTAAAAGCACTTATAAACGGGCTGATATGAAGCTCAGAAAATTAAAACTTACTCTTGGTGATTCTTTAGGTAGAGGCCAAAATACTGAAGTCTATTCAGTTAAGGGATTGGATGATTTTTATGGCCGAAAAAATCTTTGTTTAAAACTCTTTAAAAACTCTGGTCATATTTGGGGTTACCCCGGACCGCTTGGTCAATCCACTATTGCCGAAAGTACGATCGTTCAAAATTTAGTGGCTATTAGAGGTTTTGCGCCGCGTGTTTATGATCTTGTTCTGGTTAATGGCAAAGTTGGTCAAGTAACTGATTTTCTTGAAGGCAAGTCTAAGGTTGTACCTTTTACTGATGATCGTTTTCAGTTTATTAAGCATGAAGTCGGTCAACCTCATAATTCTATTGACGGAAAACTCGTTGATTTTCAAGGGGCCGCTTTTAAGGATTTTAATGCTTTTAAAAGGTCTTTAATTGCTAAGGCTCTAGTTAAAACCTCGTTTCCTCGAACCGAAAGACAGCTTTATCAATCAACCAATTATCGCGACGCTAAAAGAAATACAAAAGCCCGTTTGAGTAGGTATAAATTTCCTAGCTTCAAGGGAAAGAGTGTTTTTGATATTGGCTGTAATCTTGGAATGTTAATGCGGGCGGCGTATGACAAGGGAGCGAAAAGGGTGGTCGGTCTTGACTGGCCTGATATGGTTGATGTTTCAAGAGAGCTGGCTATTCTTGACGGTTATTTTAACCTTGATTTTGTTGGCGGCAACATAAAATCGTTGACGTGGGAAAAGATACAAGAATTGACAGGCATAGAAAAATTTGATATACACTTTTTCTTTGCTATGGAGATGTGGGTAGGCTGGCCTGATTGGGTTAAAAATTGTAATACTCTTTATTATGAAGGTCATGGCCGTGTTAGGCCGTTTTGGGTAAAAGATTTAGGAGGAAAAAAAGATGACTAAAAAAAAGATAGAAACAAAATCGCCAGAGATTTATTGTTATCCCGATCCGATTGACGAAATGTGGAATCAAGAAGTTGAAAGTCTGCTTCCGTGGCTTTTTGGAAAAGGTGTTGATATTGGCTGTGGCAAAAGAAGTATTTTTAAGGATGATTTGCGAGTTGATATTGACTCTAAAGTTGAGCCTGATTATCTTGGTTCCGGTGATAAACTGCCTTTTCCTGATAATAAATGGGACTATCTTTATGGTATTCATTCATTTGAACATTTTTCTGATCCTGTAAAATTGCTTAAAGAGTGGTTGCGGGTGGTAAAAAAAGATGGGATTGTCGCCCTTGTCCATCCTGATGTTCAATATACTAAAAAACAAAATCCTGAACATGATAATGAAGGATTAAAAGAAAATCCTTATAATAAACATTTTCACGAACATACTCAAAAGAGCTTTTTGACTTTTCTTGAAAAAAATAAAAATCTAGGGTTTGAAGTTTTAGATACTGGCGTTGCTACTAAGAATTGGTCGTTTTATGTTATTTTGAAAAAAAAGTAAAAAGGGGGTGGTAATTTTGAAGTGTCCTTATTGTGGATCAAAAGTAGGTGAACCAAAAAATGGTTGGATAAATTGTCCTCGTTGTAAAAGAGCACAATTTATTGGTCAGAAAGCGCTAGTTGAAGAAGAAGAAAAAGAAGAGGCACTAGTTGAAGAAGAAGAAAAAGAAGAGGCGTTTGATGATACGCTTAAAGAAGAAAATTAATGAGGTATATTTGTGAAAAAGATCAAGATTTTGTTGAATTATTTTTATAAGCAGTACCCTTTTTGTACCGCTTCTTATATTGAAATGGCGGCAAAAAAGGATTCTGATATTGAAGTTTTTAAAGTTGGTCAGATTAAACCGTCTGATGTTGATTTGATTTTTAATATTGAACAATGCCCTGAAATTATCACATTTCCGGGCGTTAAATCTTGTTATTGGGAAATTGACAATCATATAAATAGGGGCGCTCGTATTGATCGTTATAATGCGGTCGATTGGGTTTTCATCGCTCAAAAAGGCTATCTTCCTCTTTATCCTAAGAATAAAACGCTTTGGCTTCCGTTAGCGTGTGATCCTGAAAAACATAAAGAGTTTAAAGACGAACCGATTAAATATGATATAGGATTTTTAGGCAATGACACTTATCCGATTCGTCAAGACCTGCTAAACAAGCTAAACAGGCGTTATAAGCTCTTGCGGTCGACTTCTGAACCCGGCGAACCTTATTCAAGGCTTTTGAGTCAATGCCGATTCCTTTTTAATCGAAGTATGAACAATGACATGAACATGAGAGTTTTTGAGGCGCTTTCTGTTGGCCGTCTGTTTTTTACTGACAAAGTCGAGGGCATGGATGATTTATTTGTTGATGGTGAAGATTATATTTGTTTCAAAGATTGGGATGATTTAAGAGAATTGATAGATTATTATTTAAGTAAGCCAAAAGAAGCCGAAGGAATTGCTAAACATGGTCAAGAGGTAGTTAGATACTTTCATACTTATAAAAACCGCTTAGATGAGGTTTTAGCGGCTTGCTCAATTAAAAAAAATGGATAATGTCTTAGTTGGAGTAGTTTACACTCCTTATAAAAAATATGCGCGCCATCTTTATCCGGCGCTTTTTGATTGTTTGACTTATCATAAAAAACAGACAATTCTTGTTACTGATAAAGAAGTTAAGGGATTGTCGAGGCTTCCGTATGGTGAGTTAAAAGCGGCGCGTGGCCGTGATTATATTATTCACTACGCTCGGCAATTTAATTATGATTCTATATTGTTTTTAGACATAGATACTGTGCCTGATCCCGACGCGATTGAGAAAATGCTTGAAGTCAATTATCCTCTTGTCGGCTGTTTACACGCGGCGCGCGGAAATGCTAATCAAGTCATAGGCCACAATTATACTTCAAGAGATACATTGGAGCGGGTGTCTTTACTTCGTAAGGAAATGGTAGGAACTCCTAAAGTTGATGGTGTTTCTGGTGGTATGCTTTTAGTTAAGAAAAGCGTATTTTCAAAAGTTGATTATACTGGTTATCAAGGACCAAACACAATTCCTATGCGTTTTACGGCCGATGATGAGTTTTTACAAATTAAGATTTTTAAACAGTTGGGTATTCGTCCAAAGGTGCGAACTGATTTAAAAAGTTGGCATTATTCAGATAATGGACGAGCTTATCGTTGCTGGGGAAAAATAAAAATATGGCAAGCGTAGTTAAAAAATTAAATGTTGGGGTTGTCTTTCCTCTTTTAAACTGTTTGAAATATACAAAAGCGGCGGTTGCTTCTTTAAAGTCTTATCATAATTTAAAGATAATCTTTATTGATAATGGCTCTGATGATGGGACTGTTGAGTGGTTAAAAAAAATTGCTGGAACTAGAGGGATAGGAGTAATGTTTAATCTTCAAAATCTTGGCGTGGCACGATCTTGGAACATTGGTATTTCTGCGTGTTACGAAAAAATTGGCTGTGATTTTGTTTTAGTAGCTAATAATGATATTTTATTTCATGAGAACACGGTTGACTCACTTGTTGAAAGAATTAAGGGGCTGGAGGCGGGTATTTTAACTCCTTATAACCTTAGCGGTGAGTTAGTGAAGCCTGAGGATATTTTTGATGATATTGTGCATTTGCCTGAAAAAATTGAACCCGCGCCAGATTTTTCTTGTTTTATGATCTCAAAAAAGTGTTTCTATTCTGTTGGCCCATTTGACGAGCGATTTTACCCCGCCTATTTTGAAGATAATGACTACCATTATCGTATGAAGTTAAAGAAGTTTAAGGCGTTAAAAACAAGACAAGCAGTTTATTACCATTATGGTAGTCGGACATTAAAAGAGTCCGAAGAAGTTAAATCAAACTGTGATGCTGGCTATCTTAAAAATCGTGATTATTATAAAAGGAAATGGGGGGGGATTCCCGGAAAAGAAAAGTTTAAAAAGCCGTTTAATGGGGGTGCATTTTGATGGATTTAAGCGGTCTTAAGGCGATTTGGGATTCAATGACGCCTCAAGAACGAGAACAGAAAATCAAGGCATTGAATGAGATTCAGACTGTGCGATCGCTTTGTGAAGCTAAAGGCTGGGTTGAAACTATGCCATCTTTGAGTGGTATTAAGGTTATAAAAAATCGACCAGAGGTTAAGAGATTAAAAAAACTTTTGGAGTTGGCGGGGGTGCAGGGTGTAAAGTGGGTAGAGAAAAAGCCTTTGCGACCAAAAAAAAGCCCGCCTCTTTCGAAGCGGGCTTCTGTCAAGATTTAGTTTTAGTTAATTTTCTTGACTTGAGATTTAAAAAAGAGTCTTATACCTCTTTTATATCTTTCGATGACAATTTCTCGACCAGTTTTTTTGTCGAGTCTTGTCTTTTCTATGATTGTCCACGAGGGTATGCTTTTTTCACCCTTTTGGACTTGATAGCCGCGTTGCTTCCACCCTAGATAGGTGAAGCAATTTTTCTCTGGATCATATTGCTTTGCGGCTTTCTCGCCATATCGTATAGCGATTGTCTTTTTGACAACTTTAGCGGTTTTGCCGCCTTTATAAATCGAGGTTAATTTGGTTTTCATGTTAAGCCTCACTTTCTATCGCGGGTTCTATACAGATTAGTTCCTCTGTAACCGCGTTAAAATAAATAATTTCCCCGGTGAAGGGGTTTTTGACAGAATTTTCATTTTTCATGTTCTGTCCTTTCTGCTAGAGAATAATTTATTTTGACGATTGCTTCTCTAGCTTAGCTTTCGTCAATTTATAATTGAACACACCAAGTCAAGGGGTTTGACTGAAAGGAAAACAAAGCGAGCGTTAGCGAGACTGCTTGCCCCTTGATGGTGTGATACAATTAGAAATAAGAAAGCAAGCGAAAAAGTTTTGGAACAAATAAAGTTTTTGTTTCTTTTTGCTAAAAAGAAAAAAGGGTTTTTGTTTCTTTTTTAAAAAAGAAAACAAGCGTATTTAATGACCTATAGGAATATTGACTATCTTTGATATAGAAGGATATAGAAGATGTATATTGACAAGAAAAATCGTTCGTGCAATAATCTCTTATAAGAAGGAAATGGGGGGGGATTATTAAAAGAGAAGAAAGAAAGAAAGACTAATGTTAAAAAAAATCTTATTCTTAATTGTTTTTTACACTCTTATTTTAGTTTTAGCCGGCCGCCGCGCGAATGAAATTGATAAAATCCGCTGCGGCATTTGGCACTGGGAGATTTGCGATGAAATTGTTAAAAGATAAGTTGGTTAAAATGTTAAAAGACGCTCTAGCGTTTTTTATTTTGGCGTTAGTTTTTCTTTTTATTTGTTTATTTTCTTTTGCTTTTGTTTTTTTTATTATGTTAGTTTTAACGACAATTTTAACGCCTTATTAAATTATTATGGCTAAAGTACCTTATATTACAGGTGTAAAAGCAGAATATCGATGTAGAGACGAGCTTTTGTCTCAAGGTTATTTTGTTATGCGTTCCGCCGGCTCTCGTGGGATTTTTGATTTAATTGCGGTTAGCGCCGATCACGTTAAACTGATTCAAGTAAAAGTTATTAGCTTTGGTGAGAAAAAAAAGTTTAAAAAAGAGCGTATGGATTTAGGCTATATTAGATGTCCTGAAAATGTTTTAAAGGAACTTTGGGTTTGGGAAAAACACGGCAAGTGGTATATTTATAAGATTCCCGGTAATAAAGAAGTACTTTTAAATCTGTTTTAAGAGTGGTGTGTCTCGTTCTGAATTGATAGGAATATTTGAGATGAAAAAAAAGAAAATCTATGTTGTGAATTTTAAGGCGATTTGTTTTGAGAAAGGTAAAGAAAGGTGGATTGAAACTGCAACTGATGTTAAAGGTGGTGTGTCTCGTTCTGAATTGATAGGAATATTTGAGCGTCAAAAATACAAATTAGTAATAGGAGTATATTTAGAAAAGAAAAAAAAGTAAAATGAAACCTGAAATAATTTTGCCAGTTGATAAAAAATTTCCGATCACGTTTAAATTTGGTGAAGCGCCTGCGTGGTATGTGAAAGTCTTTGGTTATCCTCATAATGGTGTTGATCTTGGCTGTCCGATTGGTACACCTGTTAAAATTTGTGATGATGGCGTTATTAGCTTTGCTGATGATATCCCTGATTGGGATGGTAAGGGAATTATAGTTAGGCATGAGTGGGGTGTGTCTTTATATTGGCATTTGTCTCGTTTATCTGCTAAGTATAATACTTCTTTCAAAAAAGGTGATTTAATAGGGTATTCTGGTAATACTGGTTTTGTTACTGGTCCGCATTTGCATTTTGGGACTAAGGTTTGGGGTGTTGAGATTCCTAATATGCATGGTTGGTGTAATCCTCTTGATTATGTTTCTGATCTGACGCCGGCGCCTATAGAGCAACCGCTTCAAGACCGTTATCATCTTGTTTTGCTTGGTGATACTTTATGGGGGCTGGCTGTTAAGTATTATAAAAATGGGCTGTTGTGGCGTAGGATTTATGACGCGAATAGGGATAAAATCAAGAATCCTAACTTGATTAGGCTGTTTCAAAGGTTGTTGATACCATGAAAAAGGCAAAGAGAGGTGAAGCGATACCGTTGACGGAATTAGAAAAAATGATTTTAGCGGCGATGGTTATTATAGAGGATTATGATGATGAGGATGTGCCTGATAAAAAGAATTTATTTATTGTTTATAGAAATTGTTTGAGACTTGTTCGGTATTTGTTGAAAAGAAAAGGAGTTTTTGGGAAAATAGAAGGAGTAGTTTAGATTGATTCAGAGGCTTTTGATACCATGAGAAAAAAGATTGAAAAAAGTACTGATAGATTAAATTTTGAACCTATTGAAAATGTTGTTTATTTTCATGAATCTCGGTTAAAAGGGTTAGAAAGAAGTCGTGATTTATTAGACGAAAAAGTAGAGATTTTATTTGATTCGATGACGAAAATTTTAAAAATGTTTAAAGTGGGTTTTTAATACCTTGAAAAAAACATGAAAAAAAAAGGTAAGAAAGAAACACCAAAAATAAAGATAAAAGGATTTACTGTTGTTTTGGAGTATTCTAAATTGCTCTTTTTTAAAGAACATAAATTAAAGGATCAGTTGGATGTTTTGATTGGTAACTGGTTCTGTGAAAATGCTAATGGTACTAATGTGGTAGTGAAAGATATTGACAAGGATTATAGGTGTGGGTATTTGTTGACTAAGTTAAGGAATTGGGTAAAAGCGAGGAGGTGATAAGCATTAAAGTTTTGCTAAAGACAGCATTTTCAGAAGTACCGGTAGAAATTAAGGAGTCTTTTCAGTTAGTTAAAAAAAGACTTCTTGATGGTCAAGCCTTTATTGAATTAACTCGTCTAGGATCAGGCAAAGTGATTTATAACAAAAGTGTTATAGCTGAGATTACTAGGACCGAAACAATTGGCAAGTCCAAAAAGAAAAAATGACAAGATTTGAAAAGTTTTTTATTTATTCTATATTCTTTTATGCCGGAGCGATTTTGGTTTTCTCTTTTGTTTTGTATAGGACTATATCTTCTTATGAGCGATTGGAAAAGGTTATCGTAGAGATCAAACAGAATCCGCTTGTGCAAAGAATGGAGATTAAACAGGTAGAATAGTTAAGGAAATGTTAGGGGGTGGTAATTATGGCAAAAGAAGAAAAAACTAGAAAAGCAGTTGTTAAATACGATGACGCTCGATTAGAGCGAAATGTTAACGTGGGGATGAGAGGAGTTGATCCTATGGATATTAGACCGCCTCAGATATTATTACTTCAAAAACCAAGTGATTTAACCCAATTTATAGATGGTAAAGGTCGTCAAGCTAAAGTAGGCCAATTTTTTCATACTGCTAAAATGGAGATTTACGACTCGTTTGAGTGTTATTTCTTATTTGCGGCAAAATCAAAGTATATAAATAAACATAAGCCACAAGAAGGTGAAAAAGATCAATACAAAGCGATTGGAGTTTTGGCAAGTGATTTTTCTTTGTTTGGAGAAACTTTTCGATCCTCCGCGCTCTTTACTCTTAGCCGGCTTTTTAGTGCGGTTAAAGCTCAGAAAAGGCCGATGTATTCTTTTTTAGTGAAAATAGAAACAAAAATGTTGAGTGGTAAAAAAGGTGATTGGTTTGTTCCAGTTTTGAGGATATTAAAGGAAGAAGCTGACGCGGGTAAATTAGTGTTGTTAGAGGATCAGGCTAAAGCTCTTGATATGAGGACTGAGGAGTTATCAGATGAGGAAATTTCAGAAGCTTCAGAGGTAATATAATGGTAAAAGTTGATATTGACAGTCTTAAAAAACGGACTAACAGGTGGGGTTATATAATGTGTTATGTGCCTAAGCGTGGTTGGGTTGGTGAACATGTATTAAAGGTTGAGAATAGAATCGGTCGAAGGTTGAGAAGAACAGAGTGTGTTCACCATAAAGATTTTAACCCGTCTAATAATGATGATTATAACCTGCAAATGATGTTAAAAGTTGATCATCGGGCTTTTCACCGGCGCGGGCCAGAAGCCATGAGAAAAAGGCGTTATGTCCGTAAGTGTGAAATAGTTTCCCGCTAATCTTCTATTCTTCTTGTGTTTTTTTTTCCGCTTGCCCCCGTCAGTGAGGACATATTGCTATAAAGTGGGTATGCACTTTTATAAAATTGTTCCTCTTTGTGCATACCCGCTAAAAGCCTGTTGAGTGTTTAAAAGGTGTTGAAAGCAAGAAGGGGTATAAATATAGGCACGGGGGCAAAGCGGAGTATTCACCCCGCGAAGTGAACTGATATTCTAAGTGAGAAAAAACGCTCAGAGAGCGTGTTGCTGGGTAGAGATTGTAGAGAGTTGAAAGAATAACTTGACTAACGGCAAGTTGCCCCCTAGGGCAACCTGTGAACGAAGTGGGGTCGAGCCTTCATTATTTCTTGGGTGGGTGGGGGGTGGGGATGGTTCTGAAGATCGACAGAAAATCAGTCTAATAGCTGAAGTGCTATTTCTGCGTCAGCAGAAATTGACGAAGCTATTGCTAAGCAAAGTGAAATAAAATGAGTATCCCGCTTTGCGGGATTATAAATAAAGTCACTTTGCGAAGCTCTTGGCCTAGCAAATTCCGATTCGCCTCTGAAAATCGATTTTCGATTTTTGTTCGGGCGAATTAGGAATTTGCTTAGATTGATTTTCTGTTGGGACGTAATAGGGAAATTGGGCCCCTATTACGTCCCATAAAGCGCGTCTTTCTTTTCTGTCAATTAAGTTTTCCATATTGAGCAAGTCCCCCCCCTTAAATTCAACTTGGAAAATTGAAGGGGTGAGCCTGAAGAGGGGGGTTGTTAAGGGGGGGGAATGCGGCAAGGGGAAACTTAATCGCGCTTGACTCTTGCAAAGCAAGAGAAATTAAAAAGTCTATCTCTGTGAGGGGTGGTCACAGGGATAGACTTACTTTTTTCTTTCTTAAGGTCGCCAGCGAGCGAAGCGAGCGTGCGCGAAGCGCTCTATAACAAAAGCGAGCGCGCATATCTTGCGAGCTTCCTTGCGACCTTCTTTCTTTTCGTCTTGTGGCTCTAAAGTGTTTCGGCGGTTACGTCTTTACTTCCACTCAGCCCGCTAGCAACCCCGAAACTGCTGTGCGGGTTTACGGGATTAGTCTTTCTTTTTTTCTTACCGATATTATTGGTTTTACCGACGTTGTTAGCTCTGGCTATTTCTTCCCCGCCCGCGTGGCTTCACGGGCGGGGTTTCTTTCCGTCGCTGTGGCTTCGGCGACGGATTTCTTCCCCGCCCGCGTGGCTTCACGGGCGGGGCGGGTTGGCTGTGCCTTTTTTGCGCGGTGGTTGCTTTTTTAAATCGAGAGTGAAATCAAAACGAGTTTCAACTGGTTTTGGCTTGCGAACCTTTAATTTTTAAGTTAAAGGTTTTATGCCCTTTTTTTACTTGTCAAAAAAGGTGATAATAGCAAGCGAAATTTCACCCTCGATTTTCTTTTCTTAAGCCCCCGCCATCCCTCGATTTATTCGAGGGCTTTTGAAACCCGCCTTTCTAAGGAGCGTGTCTTTCGTTGAAAATGAAAGACCAAAGTATTGCGATTTTGCAAGTCTTTGAGCGGAGGCGGGTTTGAAAAGAGGCGGGGGCGGCGGTTTTAGGTGGCGGTGGGGGGTTTAGGGAGCGGTGGGGGCGCGGTGATTTATATTTTGGTGTTGTGAAT
>JGI10211J14876_10001457_pt1 | contig 10376 bp, 13 predicted proteins | sample Etolagsediment_FD_14876 | JGI IMG/M metagenome (IMG submission 14876)
GGCATCAATTTCGGCGTTTTCGTGGGCGGCAGGGACATCGTAAAACACAATCTTACTCGTAGAACCTGTATTCAGTTGAAAATTCCCATCTAATTCTAAATCTTCTGTGGGTGCTGGGACATTAATACCCAGTCGGCTATTTACAGAATCAAAATATAGGAAATTATTAATGTTATTTACTTGTAAGATGTCGTTATTATTCATATCAATATCATTAGAACCAGCATTATTACCAGTTGTTAAAACCGCATCTAAATCAGGAGCAGGAATAGAAGGAGGATAAGCACTACCATTAATAGTGGTAAGGTCAATATTATCTACATTCAGAATATCCTGATTATTCATATCAATATCATTAGAACCAGCATTATTACCAGTTGTTAATGTAGTGTCTAAATCTATTACAGAAGGAATACCACTTGTTTTTCCCAAAATTGCATTAATTTTTTGGTTGAGCGTATAATTAGAGATACCTGACATTTATATATAATACTGATATATTATATATTATAAAAATCCTACACTTTATCTAAATGCTAATGTGTCGCCTCCGCCGATGGGATATAACTTTAGTTTGGTTTGCACGTAATCCACTCCAAAATACTTATTGTTGCTGTTTTGTGTTCCGCTAACCATCAATAACCTCTGTGTCTGTGGTGCGAAATTAGAAAAATCAGCAGAAACGAGTGGAAATGCGGAGGTAGTTTCCGTAGTTCCGTCGGTTAAATTGACGAGAGTGGTGGATACAGAGTAATTCCCTGCGGAGGGTTCTGTAATATCAAAAGTAGCCCTACACCACTTACCAGTTAAATCGCCGAGAGTGGTTGTATATTGGACTACATTATTAATAACAAACTCCCAAGTTGGAATAAACCCACCGCCTTCTAACCGCCAAAGAATAGAGTTGGTCGTAGCATTACCTACTTGTTGGGTGGTCGCACTTATACCGAAATGTTGTCGTACATTACTTGCTGACCCACCTGTTGATGTAAAGTTCGCATTTCCTAATGGTATGAACCCTATTATAACCTGCTCTATATTGGCGATGGAATAGATTGTATCCGTAAAGAGCATCGTTTCTTGACCAGAAGAACCACCGCTATTCAATTGTATAAGACCAACCCTGCCTACCGCACCAGCAACATACGGAGCAGATAAGTTAGATGCCGTGAAATAAGTAGAACTACCACTCCCAGTTTCGTTGAACCTTATATTAAAACCGAGTGTAGAAGCGGTATTAGTATCTGTGTCAAAATCCTCTAATGTAGTGTTTGCAGAAGAAGTAGTAGGGGGGTAGGCAGACCCATTAATAGTGGTAAGGTCAATATTATCTACATTCAGAATATCCTGATTATTCATATCAATATCGTTCGCACCAGCATTATTACCAGTAGTTAATGTAGTGTCTAAATCTATTACAGATGGAATCCCACTTGTCTTACCCAATACAGCGTTTATTTTTTGGTTGAGTGTATAATTGGATATACCTGACATTTATCTATACATTATATATATAAAAAAATGAATAGTGGTTGGACACCAGAAGTTTTAGAACTTTTAGAGAAGTTAAGGATAAATTGCATAAATTTACATCACTATCATCGTAAGTCATTTTTCTACTACAAATCGTATTCCAAGTATTTCCGTATCCCAGTCTTAATAATGAGTTCCCTAAATGCTACTGCTTCAGTGGGATTACAGAAATTTATTGCTCAAAAATGGATTTCATTAACGACGTGTATAATAGGAATGTTAATAGGAACAATTACTGCCGTAGAAATGTATCTAAATATTACGGCAAATATGGATTTAGAAATGAAACAAGCCAAAGAATATTATAACCTTGCGATTGATATTTATCGTATAACCAGACTACCGCAATCTCAAAGAGGAGAAGATGGAAACGCCTATCTATCCAAAAAGTATTCGTTGTATCACAAGTTGAAAGAGAGTAGTAATCTATTACACCGGAAAATGAAAATAGATACGTTAGGAATGATTCCTAAACACACAAAAAACCCAGATGGAAGTGATGGAACTACAACCCCAGAAAAGCCAGAGGGCGACGATGGTCTTCAGATGAGCCAATTGTTTGGAATAGGTCGGAACCAAAGCGAACGATTCTATAATATTTCTCTTAAAAATCCAGATGATTTAGAGAATTTGGTTAATGTGAGTTAAATATAATCTATTTGTAATATATAAAATGGATTATATGACTCCCATAAAAAAAATGATGCAATTTTTCTTAAAATTATTAATGGAAAGATTCTATCCTAATTATGCACCTCAAAAACCTATACTACAGAGAACAAACAAATAAACCAGAAGGATATAAGAGTTCTTTATCAAGTCAATATAACGATGATGCGGAAAGAATGGCTTATATAAGACGATGTAGAATTACCGGTTTATAAATTATAGAATTAGCAACTTACTACCAAGAAATATATCTTCTACTATTTCTTGTAATTCTTTCACGTCTTTTATTAGACGTATTTGAGGGGACTCGTTCCAATCAACCGGACAAGTGCAACGACCCTTAATATATAAAAGGAAATCTCTACTGCGTCCGTAGAAGGACATCCATTTCCAAACATTCCAGTGTTCCTCTAATGGATAAAACCATTTCTCTGTTTCTTTATTAAAGTCCTTTGTAAAATCATAAAATTTCCCATCTTTTTCATTTAGTGAGTGGATTTCAAGTGATATTCTACAACCGCACGAACAAGCAGTAATATTATATCCAAAACGATACTTGTATCCGTATTGTGAGAAGAATTTTGCGTTAGTATGACAGAGATTATTAACAGCAATACCAGTAATAGGGACTTTCTGAACTTTGTTTTTTATAAATTCTGGAAGTTTTTTAATTTGCACCCCATTCGTAGAAGAACTAACATCTGAATCTCTACCACCCCATTCTTTCGCAATTCTTACAGCAGTTTGCAAATCGTCTCTACCAGTAGGAGTGCGTAGATAGTTCTTGTATTCGTCCGTAATATGTTGTAGTGTCATTTTCGTTGGATTATATAATATAATGATATTGATTTCTTTATATAGTTTATATATAAAAACAAATCAATTTTTTTTTCAATTTTTTATTATTATTGTATCAAGGGTATATACGATATTATTATTGTTGAGATTGTGATTAGTTGTATAATCAATTTTTCGTCAGAAGTTTTCAATTTTGCGTTTTACCTATTTTGAACCCAGTATTATTATCGTAATTTGTGTGATTAGTTGCGTAATAACTTTTTTGCAAATAAAATTCAATTTTATAAAACAATTCGCTCTCAAGTGTCGGTATTATTATTGTATCAAGGGTTAATACGAAACCTCCAAAAACCTCCAAAACCACCTTTTTTGCCTTGATTTTAAAAAGTCCTCTTATAGATATATAATTTCTTTTCTTTTATAGATAGAAAGTGAAATAAGGGCAAAAAAGGAGGTTTTTGATGAAAAAGGAGGTTTTCTCACAGACGGCTCTTCCGATAAGGGGCGGAAAAAAGGGTTGCCCCCTATTTAAGTCTTAATAAAATCTATTCTACTTATTAATAATATTGTATTTCTCGTAGTAATCTACTTCTCCTCTTCCCCAACCAACATAATTATTTAAAATGTAATCATACGCATATCTATTCACCATCTCTTCCAGAGTATCAATTTCGGCTGAATCAAAATCCTGCAATCTTTCTTCCGCCATTTTAATTACAAAGATTTTCATATCTGACAACATCTCCGCATTAAACTTAATACCCTCGCATCGTTCCAAGTAGAAGTTTGTAGCCATTCCAAGCCCAAAGTCGTCCTCACATAATTCTTGAAGGAACTCCTCCTCGTCAAGGATACGACCTTCTTGCTCCAAATTTTTTTCCTGTATCATTACCTCATACCAGTATTGCCTCTCAATTTCATAATTCAGACTCATCATTTTATTTACTTGTGATTTATTAGATACTCCATTCTATTAAATAAAAAAGCAAATCAATTTTTTTTTGTCGTTTTTTTTTATTATTGCTGTATCAAGGGTTAATACAGCAATAATACGAAAAAAAGGGTTGCCCCCTATTTAAGTGTTAATAAAATCAAGTGTGTATATAATTTTTACATTTTACGAAACTGGAATTACAGGCTTAATATAGTCTCCCCTCATCACCTCCTCCTCATTATTCTCTATAGTCTCTACTAATTCATCTACTTTTTTTAAGTGTGGGCATCTGAATCTTTTTAATTTCTCCTTTGTCATTGTCTTATTCATCCAGTTGATTGTTTTGATAAGGTGATGAATGGCTTTATTGCTGAAAACATTATACTGGTTGTTGATTGTAATCATCTCTATCTTTCCCTCCCATCTATAACCGAAAGTGAAGTAAGCGGAGCATATTAAACTATTAATATTATCTCTTAAACGGAATTTATCCCATTTCAGCAAAGACCTTACAAGAGCCTTTCGGAGGTGGATAGAAGGGATGTCCTGCCCTTGAAGGGTTATATTGGGTACAACGTGTTTTATCCATAAGAATTTGAGAGCATTTCCACTCCAATCGGCTGTACCCAACAGAACATCCCCTCTAAACTGATTCCAAGTATCTGTTCTTAATGCGTGGGTGCGGAAAACATCATTTATTCTAAAAGTAATAGAGAGTTCGTCCTCCAAGTATTCAGCAACATAACGAATAATATCATCTGGTAGTTTCTGAATCGCCTCTTTGGTGTATAGAGGTCTCTGTGAGACTGCAAATTCCTCCCATTCATCTGCAGGGGTTTTGAGTTCAACTACTTTGACTTTATCAATCCATCGGCTCAACTCATTGAAATCATCTTTCATCTCAATCAGATTGTATGTTCTCAAAGTGGTCTTTTTGTAAGTCTCAACCTCACCTTGTGAGGCAAGATATTCCTGATGGATATTATCACTCAAGCAAATTTGAGCACTCTTAAGTAGATGTTCGGCGTTGCGAATAATTCTCTCAAGTGCTTGTCTTGGGTCAGTACCAAATTCAACGTGTGCGTATTGGAAGGGCATCTTGTGTGTGCTATTATATAATATGATGATGTGTTCTCTTTAAGTTGTTTCCTGTATATATTATATAATAAGATTACAACAAAACTATTTCAATTTTTCAGAAAATGATTTCTTACCTTGTAGTAGTGTGTCCGTGAGTGTGAGTCTTCTTATTTGCTTGTTATTATTGTCTTGTAGATACTTTATCTGAAAAGTAATCAATTTTTTAAAAGGTCTTCTGAAGGGTATATACGAAAACCTCCTTTTTCACCAAAAACCTCCTTTTTTGCCCTTTATTTCATTTCTATCTATAAAAGAAAAGAAAATATATATATATAAGAGGACTTCCTAAAATCAAGGCAAAAAAAGTGGTTTTGGAGGTTTTTCTCCCAGTCGGCTTACCAGAGTAGATGATAGGATAGAAAAGCCGGTGAGAAAGGGTCTGCATCTCTCCATTTCTTATTGCGTCGTAGGAACTGCTCCCTACGGCTCTCGTCATTATGCTTGGTATAATCTTCGTAGCCCATCGCCCCAAAATTGACTACTTTAAAGGTGTAAGGGTTAATAATTGCGTATTTCTTGTCTTTGCGAGAAGACCTAAACAATTCAATACCGGAATCTTTCCCAAAGACTTGATGGAGTCGCTTGAGAACCTTTACAGGGTCGCTATATTTGAGGATTTCTCTATCGTATTTACTCATTATATTATAACAATATATTATAACAAAATATATTATAATGACAGATTTAGAAAAAGAGCCGTTGCTACAAGAACAGCCGAACCGATTCACTTTCTTTCCAGTCCAAGACGCTAAAGTGTATGAATTCTATCAAAAAGCAATAACGTCCTTTTGGAGAGCAGAAGAGATACAGATAAGCAGAGATTTACCAGACTGGAATAATAAACTGGACGATAATGAGAGGCATTTTATTAAGATGATATTGGCTTTTTTTTCGTCAAGTGATGGGATAGTAATAGAGAATTTGGGGCTACGATTTTTCAAGGAAATAGAAATGCCGGAAATAAGAGCATTTTATAGTTTCCAAATGGCGATGGAGAGTATTCACAGCCAAACGTATAGTCTTCTAATTGATACTTATGTAACAGAAAAAAAGGAGAAACTGAAACTATTTAATGCGATAAATACAATACCTTGCATAAAAAAGAAGGGAGACTGGGCTATAAAGTGGATAGAATCCAACCGGTCTTGTTTTGCTCAAAGACTGATAGCGTTTGCGATAGTGGAAGGGTTATTTTTTAGTGGAGCATTCTGTAGTATATTTTGGTTAAAACAAAGGGGATTAATGCAGTCTCTCACAGCATCAAACGAGTTAATAGCCAGAGACGAGGCATTACATACAGAGTTTGCTATCTATCTATACAGCCAATTGAAAACGAAACTATTTTGGTATGAGGTGGAGAGTATGTTCAGAGAGGCGGTAGAAATAGAGAAAGAATTTATAATAGTATCGCTCCCTTGTCGTCTCTTGGGAATGAATAGTAAGATGATGAGCGAATATATAGAATTTGTAGCAGACCGGTTATTGATACAATTGGGATATAATCGCATCTGGAATACGAAAAATCCATTTGACTTTATGGAGATGATTAGCGTAGAAGGTAAGACCAATTTTTTTGAGAGATTGACCACAGAATATGCACTAACAGATTGTGTAGCAGACGATTCAGTTTTTGATTTCACAGCCAGATTTTAAATTCAATTTTATGAAATAATTGGATTTATTAAATATATTATTACATTATATATAATGAGTTCATCAGTAATGAAATCTATACAGACAAGACAAAAATCTAATGATATTGTTTATACTCCGCAGAAAGTCGTTGATATAATGGTTGATGATATTGATGTAAATATGACAATTTTAGACCCTTGTAGTGGTAAAGGTATATTTTATAATTCATTTAAAAATGATGATAAGTATAAATGTGAGATTGAAGAAGGAACAGATTTTTTTGATTTTGTTAAGCCAGTAGATTTAATATATGGAAATCCTCCGTATAGTATTTTAACAAAATGGTTGGAACATTCTTTTAAAGTTGCTACCAAAAAAATCAAATACATAATTGGTATGTATTCTTTAACTCCTGTAAGAATTGATTTAGCAACTAAATATGGTTGGGCTATATCGTCGTTAATATTAACGAAAGTTCCTACTTGGTTTCAACAATCATATATCATTACTTTTGAAAAGAAAGAAAATAACAATATGATTGAGTTTAGTTCAATCAATTTAGGTAATCGTTGCTTATATTGTAATTGCCCTGTTGGTGGAAGTCGTGGCGAAAATATCCGACACTGCAAAAGGAAGATGAGTGATGAAGAATGTTGTTATTGATTAGCGAACCCAATGCGTGACAAGTTCATCACGAGTAAGCCCTAATTCTTTTCGGTTCTTATCAATAAATTTCTCAAAATCATCTAAATTATATTTAAATTGTAGATTCATCATTAGCCAGAGAATAACCCATCTACCACACGTTCCACCACCCCCCTTCAGAGACTGGAGCCTATTTTTATTGTATTTAATTTTCCAACCCTTTTTCTTGGCTTTTTCTAACAAGGCGGTTAAATAAGTTTCGTCTTGACCCAACATTTTACGCCAAAAAGAGTTTATATATCTTAATTGACCATCTGGTTTGTTGCTGTATGAGTCAAAGAAATAAATGGTATCCTTATTTCTACTAATTACAACCCAGTGTCCGATATTGTGCCTATTTTCAATTAATATAACTTTAAAAGATTTATCGTGCGGTAAAATATCCGTTATACTCTTAACACGTGCTAAAGCACTATACTTGATGATAGGTTGCTCATCTGCATTATCCGGAAAATATCTTCTTAAATCTTCATCAGTCATAAATATTGGTTCTCTCTCTTTTATATCTTCGTATTGTTGTTGGGTGAGACCACCCTCTTTTAATAGATGTCTAATGGATGTTTGATTCATATTCTATACATATCGCAGAGAAAAGAAATTTAGGGAAAAATCTAATTCGTTCTATCCTAAAATAAAATCTAAATATAGATTATATAATAATGAAAGTTGTTTCAAATCCTAATTTCCGAAGTATAACTTATCCTAAAGATTACGAGTATGGTAAGCAGAAAGAAGAAGATATATATCCGATATTACAAACATTTTTCAATAGTCCTACTTTAGCAAGAACTCCCCAAAGATATTGTAAATACGATTTTGAAGACCGAGATGCTACATACGAAGTAAAATCACGGAAGTGTAAGAAAAATGCCTATCCAACCACCCTACTGACACTAAACAAAATTATCAATACGACTAAAGACCAGTATTTCATATTTAATTTTACAGATGAGATATGTTATATAAAATATGACAAGGCAGTATTTGATACATTTGAGTGTAAGCCATATAGCCGAATAAATGAAGCCGATGATATGACAGATTATTTATTTATTCCTTTAGCAAATTTAACGACCTTAAAAATGAAGAATGCATAAAAAATAAAATATTTAGGTAATATATATAGAATGAGTGTCAAATCATCGCAATCAGTCAATCCACCAGTCGCCGTTGAAGGAGTCAAATATGCTTACGCATCTGGTTCTGTTCCAGTCCCAGCCGTAGGAGAATTAGGAAATTCTGTTGCTGTTAGCACAGGAGCAGATGTAACCCCTATTAGTGGAACAAATGTTACCCAAGTCTATCTAACACTCGGTGGTGTTGGGGCAGGTTATGAAGCCGGAACATATATTGCTTTTGCTAATAGTGTAATAGCAGACATCACAGGAGATATTTCTTCCTTCATCAGAATTTTAGATTCAGCCACAGGGCTTTCTATCCTCGCTTCCAGCCAAACTATTTTCTTTGGTGCAGCGACACCAGGTCAGTATCAGAGTATCCAGCCATTTATGATATTCACAGCCGGTCAGAGTTTCTTCGCCCAATCATACTTACAATCAGGTGGAGCAGGAGGTTCAGGAACTCCTATTGATGCAGGTGGTTTGAGCCTTATCCGAATCGCATAAATATTTAGGATATTTAGCAAAATGTATTATTTTATACTTTTATAGTATATAATAATGTCAGTTAAAAGTGCTTTAGGACTAAAACAATCATCCAACCAAATCGGACAACAAATTACATCGTATTTATCTACGACCTCTGTTAGCATACCAGCAGGACCTCAATCCGCCAATTTATTATCTATAACCTTACCTTCAGGGGTTTGGGACGTTCAGGGATTGGCGTGGCTGACGTTGAATACTGGAACGAACTTTAGTAATGGATTTTTAGAGATATATATAAGAGATAGTGCAGGAATATCTTTAGCATCCATTAGTGAAGCCGACTCCGTGCAAGATGAAATTTGGACTGGTTCGCAAAATAAATTTGCTCAATTAAGTGCGGTATTAGACGTAGATGTTGATACTACATACTATTTGTATTATAATATAGATTACGCAAGTGGTGGCGTGGCTTTCAATCAAGGTTCAAATGGAGTAGGAACAGGAATAATTGCTACAAGACTTGCATAATTTCAGTTATTTTATGATTTTTACACTTTTAAATCATAAAATTAGATTAAAAATAGAAATAAATCAAAATATAAGATTATAAAAAGTTATTTAATTGCTAAAATTTATAAATTTTCACTATAAGTAATCAAAAATGAATCTAATTTATTTATTTTGTAATAATCTTATTGTAAAAATCTTAAAATAATCTGAATTTTAGGCTTTTAGGCATTTTTTTATGGAGTTTTTAGATTTAGAAAAATATATATAGTTAGTATATAATAATGTCTCTATTAAACCACGCAGACAATTCTCACGTAGTAAGTAAGTCAAGAGTATCTAATGTTCCAGAAGACCCAGATAATGTTTATTTAGACGTAATTATGACAAACGTTTTAGGAAACACTACCCCTTATGTTCCAATTAACTATACAGAGAATAGAACGAATCCTATTGTCTCAAATACAGGAGATTATAATGTATCAGTTGTTCGTTTCTCACTTGAGTCCCAAACTCTACCAGTATTCATTCCTCTTATAGAACCGAATCAGGGAAACGCTAACCTTACAACGTATCAGATTACGATGAAGATTACTCCGGTTGGGGCTCCGCCTGGTACTATATTTACCCAGCAACAACCTATTATATGGGTTCCACAGAATGTAAATGCTCAAGTCCCTCCTCCTCCTAATGCGACTGGAACTGGTTTCCAAGCCACTTTTAATGACTACTATTATTCTTATAATTTTGACTGGTTGGCGGTTCGTATTCAGGAAACTCTTTTTGATTGTATTACGAATTTAAATGCACAACTTACGGCTGGTGGATATACTGACTTGAATGGAATA
>JGI10211J14876_10001459_pt1 | contig 10371 bp, 6 predicted proteins | sample Etolagsediment_FD_14876 | JGI IMG/M metagenome (IMG submission 14876)
GGAAACGCTGTGGACGCCGCTGTTGCAATGGTGAGCACACTGAATGTGGTTGAGCCCCATTCCGCCGGATTGGGAGGTGATGCCTTTGCCCTGATATACCTGGCAAAGCAGAATAAAATAGTGGGTATGAACGCAAGCGGAAAATCACCCGGGCGGGCCAATATCTCTTTTTTTCATGAAAAAGGCATGAAAGAAATGCCTTCTGTGGGCATTCTTCCTGTTACTGTTCCCGGAGCCTTGCATGGATGGGCTGAAGCTGTTGAAAAATACGGAAAACTTTCTCTCTCTGAAATATTTGAGGATGCCATAAACTATGCGGAAAACGGTTTCCCCGTTACAGAGGTTATCGCAGGAGAATGGAAAAATTCAGAAGATGTTTTACATGCACACAAAAACAGCGCACGATCGTACCTTATGAACGGCAAGGCTCCCAAGCCGGGTCAAGTCTTTCGTAATCACGAACTTGCACGCTCATACAGGAAAATCACACATGACGGAATTGGAGCGTTCTATGGAGGTGAAATAGGGGAGGCGATTGTCGAATTCTCCCAAAAGCATCAAGGCCTGCTTGCTCGTGAGGATTTTGTTCACCATGCAACGGCCTGGGTCGAACCCATATCAAGCACGTACAGAGGCTATACAATATATGAGCTGCCTCCTAATGGGCAGGGGGTAACTGCACTTGAGATGCTCAATATCCTGGAAGGATATGACATGGCAGGGCTGGGCCACAACAGCCCTGATTACCTTCATCTTCTGATAGAGGCAAAGAAAATCGCCTTCAGTGACCGAGATTACTTCATAACTGATCCTGAATTCGAGACTATTCCCCTTGATATATTGCTTTCCAAGGATTATGCAGAGCAGTGCAGGATGAAGATCGATTCTGATAAAGCAACGATACGCTCCAGTCCGTTTATGAGACCAAGAAAATCCGATACGGTCTATGTCTCGGCCGTTGATCAAGAGGGAAATGCCGTTTCATTTATCACAAGCATATTCATGCATTTTGGCTCCGGCATGGTTGTCGATAAAACAGGCATTGTTCTTCAAAACAGGGGTTTTTCCTTTTCTTTGGATCCCAAACACCCAAACTGTCTTAAGCCGAACAAACGACCTATGCATACTATAATCCCGGGAATGGTCTTTAAAGATGGAAATTTTTTAATGAGTTTCGGTGTCATGGGAGGCGACTTTCAGCCACAGGGACACACGCAATTGTTAATGAACCTGATTGATTTTAATATGAATCTGCAAGAGGCCATTGATGCTCCGCGTATCAGTCATACAGAGGGCAAAGAGATTTTCATGGAAGGGGGTTTTTCTGAGAGAACAGCTTTGGCCCTTGAGAAAAAAGGACACGAAATCATCGGAGAAGACATGCCCGTTAACCAGGTTGGCGGCGGGCAGGCAATATATCGTGACCCGAATGAAAAGGTACTGCTAGGGGCCTCAGACAGGAGAAAAGACGGCTGTGCCATCGGGTATTAGGTTTATTCTGGCTCATACGAAGGAATACGACGTCGTTACATAGAAAAACCTCGGGCACTATTTTATCTTTTTTTCTTTATTCCCTTTGCTCTTGTGCCAGTTTCAGCTCCAAGTCACACTGAAGGCATCGTTTCGCCTCTCGGTTTGCCTGATCGTCGGTAAAGCCGAGTTCAACTTCACCAAATCCGTCATGCCTTTCAGAACCTGGCAAGACAGGCATAGGTTCCCGTTTCAGGTCTGCGAACCCTTTTTCTCTCTTTCCCGCATAGGAGGGTTCTTCTATTCCAGAACCCAGATTCTGCACCGTACTTTCTGATATATCGCCATCACCGCCCAAAAATATATCAATGGAGCATGCAGCCCTTCTTCCTGCTGCAATCGAATCGATAATGCTGCCAGGCGCCTTGGCTACATCACCACCGGCAAAAATACCTGGTGTATTTGTTTCTAACGTTGTTTCATCGATAACGATTAAATCATTTTCAACGATCAATGGCACTGTATCATCAACAAAGGAAAGATCGGTTGCCTGTCCTATGGCAAGGATGACTTGATCAGCCATGATCGTTTCTGTTATGTTGGCAAAGGTTGGGCAAAAATTATTGTTTTCATCAAAGACCGATGTACATCGAACAAGCTCGACTTGAGAGACCTTTCCATTATCCTCGAGTATCCTTCTGGGGCCCCAGGAAGGCATTATTTTCACACCTTCCTCAATAGCCTCTTCAACCTCCCATGCGTTTGCCGGCATCTCTTCTCTGCATTCCAGACAAGCAAGTGTTACCTCTTTGGCCCCGCATCGAAAGGCGGTGAGCGCGACATCAACCGCTACATTGCCTCCCCCAACTACCAATACTTTATCTTTCAGGGAAATTTCCTTTCCTTCATTTACGTCACCTAGAAAATCGACGCCCCAGAAAACATCATCCAGACCAGCCCCAACAAGATCTATCCTTCTGCTTAACTGGGCGCCTACCGCCAGGAACACGGCTTCATACCCATCGGCATGTAACGTATCAAAGGTAAAATCTTTGCCCAGTTTCTTTTCCGTGTGTAATTCGATCCCGATATTCAGAACCTGTTTGATTTCCGTCTCCACCACCTGCCGAGGCAAACGGTAATCAGGGATACCGAACAGCATCATTCCACCTGGCTCGGTTCTCTCTTCAAAAACAGTGACCTGATGCCCCTTCTTTTTTAGATAAAAGGCCGCTGTCAAACCCGCAGGACCCGCCCCAACAATGGCGATTGTATGGCCTGTATCTTCTGCTACAGGAATCGCCCGCCCTGATATCTCACCCGCCTTGTCCGCTACATAACGCTTGAGGGCACATATTGCAATGGGCTGATGAAAAACATCCCCACGCCGACACACACCTTCGCAAGGATGGGTACAGACGCGACCCAAAATACCAGGAAAGGGAACCTTCTCCCGAATTAGGGCATAGGCATCATCCATCTTACCCTGGGCTATGTGCCGCAGGTAACCCGGTATATCTATTCCGACTGGGCAGGCCTCAACACATGGAGGACTATCCGGAATATACTCAGGAGGGGATAATGCGCGGAGAGGCCGTATGATAGTAATAATCTCTATTCCATTTGGACACACATCCTCACACCTGCCACAGGTGGTGCAGAACCATGGAAGAGGAGAGTCAGCAATTTCATCTATTAAACCAAGTTCGACATGCCGCAAGATTCTTCTGATATTAAACCCATCCACCCCAGTAAGAGGACATGCAGAACTACAAAGCCCGCACTGTTCACAGGCCCGAAACATGGTAACGTCATCGACGATTTTTTCAGCTAATCCTGTCTTCGTGTTCATAGATCGTTTACTTTTTATTCAAGGCCCAGCTGCTTCACCATGTCTCTCATGGTATTTGCAAGCTTAGGGCCGTCGGCTGCAGAAAGCCAGACATTCAAGAGTTTATCCGGGTCATATCCCTTTCTCGACAATCTTTTCCTGGCCCTTTTAATCCTATCTTCTGCCGCATAATTGCCGGTAATGTAATGGCAGGTTGGAAATTCACAGCCTGCTACTAATACACCTGCTGCTTTCAGTTCAAATGCCCTTTCTATAAACTTAATCGCCACCCGCGCCGAACACATTACCCGCATGAGTCGAACATTAGGAGGATACTGAAGCCTGCTCACGCCTGCCATATCCACCCCACCCAAGGCACACCAGTGACACACAAATCCAATAATCTTTTCCTCAGGGCTCTCCTCCAGGGCTGCCTCTATCTGTGCAAGGATCTGTTCATCTGAATAATGGATAATAGTGACAGCGCTCTTGGGGCAGTCAGCTGCGCAGAGTCCACATCCCTTGCAAAGGGCCTTAATGACATGCGGCTTTTCATCCTTCCACTGGATTGCTCCATAGGGACAATTTTTCTCACAGAGCCCGCAACTATTACAGACATCGAGGTCTATATCCGCTACTATCCCCTCTGCCTCAAGATAACCTCTCTTCATAGGAATAGATACCCTCATAGCAGCTCCCATGGCCTCTTCTTGCGTATCCTTTAAATTCTTTGGAGATCGTGCACACCCGCACAGAGAAATACCATCAGAGGGAAAATCCAATGGGCCAAGTTTTATATGTGCCTCTTGAAAAAATCCATCTTGATTTGTAGAGACCTTGAGATGCCCCTTGATCGCCTCGTATGTATCATTTCCCTGAAACCCTGTGGTAAGTACCAGCAAGTCAGATGGAATAGTAAGCTCCTTCCCCAGAAGGATATCGTACACATGCACAGCTACATTTCCATTCCTTTTTTCGGCCTCTGGATAACGATCATCGGGAAACCGTATGAACCTTACCCCCGCCTTTTTAGCTGTTTCCAGATCTGACCCTTCCTCTTTTACCATGCTAAGGTCTCTATAGAGGATATGCACGCCGATATTGCTATCAAGATTTTTGATGGCAAGCGCATTTTTAACCGATATAGCACACCCGATAGTGCAGCAGCCTCGGAATTCATTTTTTGAATTAACGCAGTTAATAATAACCACATTCTTTATATCTCTCACTTTATTTCTTTTTAACAACCCCTCGAGCTGAAGCTGTGTAACGATACGAGGGTCAGCTCCGTATTCGTACTTCCCTACTGGCTCGATCTCCTGCATTCCTGTGGCTACAATGATTGTAGAAACATCGAGGCTTTCGTGTGATCCATTTGTATTTAAGGTGACGTTGTAGTTCCCAATATAGCCTTGAACCTTCTCTATTTCAGCGCTTGTATATACGTCAATATGTGGATGGTTGTTAACGAGATTGACTTTGTCCTTAACAATCGTAGAGGCCACACTATCTTCATGATTATGAGAGATATGTGATATCCTATTTAAAAGGCCCCCGAGCTGTGGCTCTTTTTCTACAATTATGGCATGAAACCCCTGATCAGCAATACTCAAGGCAGCAGTCATACCTGCCATTCCGCCCCCGATCACCATACAATCCTGCTTAACAGGAAGCCTGATCTCCTCTCCTTCTTCAAGGAGAACGGCCTTGGCCACACCCATTTTTACAAGATCCTTGGCCTTTTCCGTGGCCTTTAAGGGGTCTGCCCTATGGACCCAGGAAACCTGCTCTCTAATACTCACGAATTCAAGGAGATAGGGATTAAGGCCTGCCTCTTTTACCGTTTTTTTAAAAAGCGGTTCATGCGTTCTTGGGGTACACGATGCAATAACTACCCTGTTAAGGCTGTGTTCTTTTATGAGCTCCTTCATCGAGGCCAGGTAATCGACCGAACATGACCATCTTCCTTCATCAGCAAAGGCAACCCCTTTAAGGCTCTTTGCGTACTCCACTACCTTCGGCACATTCACAACACCAGCGATGTTTGAGCCGCAATCGCAGACAAAGACACCTACCCTGATATTGTCACTCATTGAATGTCCCTCTCTGTGATTTCCAATCTGCTATCATTTTGGCACCATTTGTGTTTATTCAAGTGGAGATATAATGGCATAATGGAAAAATAAAAAATCATCACTCCAACAATCCACTATTCCATTACCCTTCTTTTCTTAGGATTGCTTTCATGCTCGCTGCACTCGCCTGAACAACCGATTCAGAAATATCTATGGGACCAGTAGCTCCTCCACACACATATATCCCTTCAACATTGGTTGCAAGTGGCGAACGCAATGGGTCTTTCTCTTTAAAGAACCCCAAGTTGTCCAGCTCAATCTTTAATACCTTTGCCAGTCTCTTGTTCCTCTCGCTTGGAATGAGGCCTGTGGAAAGGACAAGAAGTTCCACCTCCTCTTCTTCAATTTCACCTGTATCCAAATTTTCGTATCTGACAATCAAATTTTTGCTTTTGTTATCTTCAAACACATCGTAGGGCCTGGCCCTGATATATCTGACACCACTTTCTACAGCTTTCTGGTAAAAATCCCAGAAACCTTTTCCATATGCCTTCAGATCATTATAAAATACCAGGGTCTCTACAGATGTATCGTGTTCCTTGGCAATAATTGTCTGCTTTGTGGCCACCATACAGCATACCTTTGAACAGTAGGGCAATCCCGTGGTCAATCCTCGACCTGCGCATTGAATCCAGGCAATCTTTTTGGCGTGTTTCTTGTCCGATGGTCGTATGATCTCTCCTGCGGTTGGACCTCCAGCATTCATTAATCTCTCAAACTGGATATAGGTGATGACATTATCGTATATATTATACCCATACAGACCCGTATCTGGCTCTGCAGGTTTTACGCCTGTAGCAACAATGATGCTCTTGACCTCAATATCCATTGGTTTATCAGACTGCCAGAGAAGTACTGCATCCTTCCCTTCATCTTTGCAGGCCTTAACACACAAGGCAATGGGGCATTCACGACACTGGCTGCAATCCACCACACACCCGCCGATGCAGGCTCCTTGCTCTCGCATCTTTCCATAACGGCATTGTGGGTCAATTACAGAAACATTCGGCACGGCCTGGGGGAACGGTATGTAGATCAGTTTCCTCATGCCACCAATCTTTCCATCGAGTTCATCAGGAACACTAACAGGGCATGCCTCTACGCATGATCCGCAACCGGTACATTTTTCTTCATCAATCCATCTGGCCTTTTTCAGCAGCCTGATTTTAAAGGTGCCATTTTCATTTCTTACCCTTCTAACCTCGGTATTGGTAAGGATTTCTATATTGGGATGATTGTCAACCTCATACATCAGGGGAGATTCTATACATATAGAACAATCATTGGTGGGGAATGTTTTGTCAAGCCGTGCCATCATTCCTCCTATGCTGGCAGTGTCATCAATTAGATAGACCTTGCAGCCATAGTCAGCTGCATTTAATGCCGCATTTATTCCAGCAATACCGCCACCAATAATTAAGATTTCATCAGCCATGGATTGTAATTATGCTTTATTGGTTTCATTATGTTTTGGTAATGTCAGAACTCCATTGTATTTGTTTTTTAACGTTTAGGTAATAAAAATTATTATCGCAACAAACAACAGACACTACCTAATTATATCTCTGTTATAATAATATCCTCGGTTTTGCAAACAGCCACACATGTTCCGCAACCTAAACAATTTTGTGCTCTCAATGGAAGGGACTTTCCTTTGTTAATCTCAAAAACATCCACTGGGCACATCTTTACACACTCCTCGCATCCGTCACATTTATCCATATCAACATGCACTAAATAAATTTCCAAAATCTTAAATATTTTTCCATAACCCAAAAATGGTGGGTTGTCGTTTGTCAGTGGCCCGCTGTCAGTTTGCAGAGACCATCGCCAAAAAAGATTCAATATGTTAAACTTAATGCAATGGATTGTGGACTAGAGGTTAATCCTGATGCAAGGTTTAAGGGAAAATTGATAATTGACTACTTCTTTAACTCATCCCATTTATAATCGATCAATTCAAGGAGAACGCTATTTACTGCCTTTGGATGCATAAAGGCGAATTCGCAATCCCGAAAGGGTCTGGCCCCTCCAATAAAGGGATAATCCTTGGCCTTCAGCTCATCCATGGCCTTTCGGGTGTTGTCCACATTAAAACTAATGAGCATCACACCCTCACCTCGTTTCTCGATAAACTTGGCTACATCCCCATCCGGAGTGGTTGATTCCATTAACTCAAAGCCTACCTCCCCCAACCAATATCGTGCCACCCTGATCTTTTCTAACTCATCCACGTACGGATCATCAGGTTCTGGTTTTCCCAGAATGGGTTCCCAAATCTTTCGAGCCTCATCCAGATTTTTTACTGCAATACATATATGATCTATCTTATTAACCTTCATGTTTCCCTCGTTAAAATGTTACTAATTCAAGCGGAATGGAAATAGCGTGATCCGGGCAGATAAAACCACATTCATTGCAGTCTTCACATAAAAATTCAGTGACCACAATTCTATCATCCTGAACGCGAATAGCCTGATCCGGACACACCTCTATACAGAGAGGCTGTGTTATTCCTCCACACATTGTACATTTTTCCAGATCTACCTGAGCAGCCATATTGAACCCTCCTTCTATTTCTTGTCCGGTTTGTATAATCTTCGAAGACATATACCATCCCCACTTGGAATGGCTTTTTGCGTCTCTATCTTCAAATTTGTATCCAGGAAGGCGTTTACTTCCTCAAGAAATGTTTGAAGATATCTATCACAGCCCGCGAGATCCTCTTTCATAGAGGCGCCGGCCTCTTTGGCAGAGGTGGGCCAGGGGCATCTTGTCCACGTAATAAATAGTTCATGAGGGCTTTCGCCCTTTTCGATTTTTACCACTGCCCCATTGGTTTCTGCCAGACCTTGATACGCCCTTGCTATATTCATCATCAAACCTTCTTCACCCTTAAGCAAGTTCATGCGCGGGAGATAGGATTTACCGATATCCTTACCAATGACTTCCCATGCCTTCACACCGATATCAAAAGGATTTGCGTCAGGGCCTGCACATTCGATTGCTACCTGACGCATTTGATAAAATGTTCTTCGGTTTGCTCCTTGTGCACCTTGTAAAGCCCTCCACAAGCGAGTGATTTCTTTTTCTGAGTCAAGTGCCATTTTTACCCTCCTTTTAGATCCGAATACCTATTCTATAACCATCATGAACCGCACTTGATAAATTCCGAGGAGTCAGTGCGTCACCAATTACAAAAAGTTCAATGCTATTTTCCTGCACCACATCTTTCAATATATTGTTTGGCTCTCTTTCAGAGGTGACCACAGTATTCGCCTTCACCGGAATTCTATACCCATCATACGTTAAAACAATAACCCCATCGTCGGTAATTTCCTCAATAGCGCAATCGCTATAGGCTGTTACCTTATTTTGTTTTAAATAGCCAACATATCGCCATAAAAATGAGGGGTTAATATCCTTTCCAAGCTTTTTTTCTTTTCCTACAATGGTTACCCTTTTGCCTTGTTTGGCCAAGAAGAGGGCCAACCCGATCCCTGGCTTCAGATTTCCCCAGATAACGACATTCTCACCAACCTGGGCTGTTCCGTTCAGAACATCGATCACCGAGACAACATTTTCGCGATCAAACCCAGGGGCTGTGCCCTTTATGTAATTTGGCCCGGTTGCGAGAACCACAGAATCCGGCATTTCTTCTTCAATCAATTCTGCGGTTACCTCTGTGCCTAAATGAAACTCTACTCCAGCTTTTTCAGCCTTCACCTTTGAAAAGTCTATCTGGCCGTAGAGCTCGTCATCTCCATAGGGCGCCTTGGAGGCCTCAATAATGGTTCCGCCCAATTCATTTCTTTTATCGTACACATGTACCTCGTGCCCTCTTTCCGCAGCCACCCAGGCACACTCGAGACCGGCAGGGCCGGCACCAACGATCATAATATTCTTTTCCATCTCTGATGGTTTGATCTGATACTTTTCATCCCATTCATGGGCACACACAGGATTAATGTAGCAAGTCATTGGCGCATCGCGGAAAAGCCGCGCAAGACAGACATTGCATGCAACACAAGGCCGTACCTCATCTTCTTCTCCCTCTAAAACCTTTTTGGGGAGCAGCGGATCGGCGATCATGGGTCGACACATCTCCCATATATCCAACTTGCCCTCTCCAATCGCTTTATCAGGTAGGTCCGGGGTAAAAAGCCTGTAGGCCATCATGACAGGAATCTTAAGATGTTGTTTGGCACGCTCGGCTAAATGGAGCCATTTCCCTTGCGGGATGTCTCTGCTGATCACAGGGTAGATTGATTCTTGCCAGCCTAAGGTAACACTCATGTAGTCTATTCCTGCTTCCTCGGACATTTCATAGGTGATCATGGATTCTTCGGGTGTGTTCCCACCCACATCATCTAAGAGTTCATCAGAACAAAGTCGAATACCCACAGGGACATCGCCACATACTTTCTTTACTTCTTGGATAAGCTCTACAACAAATCTCATTCTCCCTCGTATATCTCCACCATACTCATCAGTTCTCCTATTGGTATAGCTGGATACGAAATTGGAAAGGAGATAACCAACAATTCCTGAAATTTCAACGATGTCAAACCCTGCCTTAAGCAGTCTTTCTGTGGCCTCAATGTGTTCCTTAAGGCACTGTTTGATATCTGCTTTGGTCATCTCTTGGACTGGCCGAAAGATCCTCAATCGCTGGGGAACAAGAGATGGCCCCTGACAAAAATCTGTTTCAACTGCACCGACCCGTCCACAGTGCATCAACTGGCAGCCGGCGACTGCCTTTTCTTCGTGAATAACATCGGCAAGTCGTTTCAGGCCAGGTATGAATTTATCATCCCAGGCTGCAGCCTGACCAACGTATCCTTGACCCTGGCGGTTTTTATCCATATATACACCCTGCATAGTGCATATACCGCCGACAACACCTTTGGCCCTTTCCCGCAGATAGGCTACGCC
>JGI10211J14876_10001460_pt1 | contig 10364 bp, 16 predicted proteins | sample Etolagsediment_FD_14876 | JGI IMG/M metagenome (IMG submission 14876)
GAAAAAATCTTTTCTAATTCAGTCGGCTCTTGCTTCTCCTTTGGAGTAGGCTTAGTTTCCTTGTCCTCTACAGAAGTCTCTTTAGGAGTCTCTTTAGGAGTTTCCTTAGCAAGCATCAACTCAGTTAGCTTACCAATGTTAGAAGTAAGTCCTTCCAACATAGACTTAAATTCGTTGGCCTTCTCCTCTACGGGATCTTTGGTCAACTTAGTAAACTCTTCCACCGTAAGCTTGCCTTCGGCCATAGCTGTTCCGGCGGCCTTCTTAAAGGTCTCGTCATCTGCATCAGTAGCAACTTCGCAGTTTTTGACGAGCCAGTCACGCAGAGCTTTGGTAAGCGGCATGACAAACCTCCTAGTAACAAAACACAAAGTAAAGATCGTTACGACCGCCGCAACGCATCATTAGACACCAATTAAATCACGATACTGGCTAGTAAGATCGTTCTGAACAGAAGCTTCAATAGCTTTTAGGCAATTAAGTAAATGAGTTTGCTGTTCTTTGGTAGCCTCTGTCAGAACAAATGTTATGGCTTGTTTTATATCGATCTGCTCTGTACTAGTCTCTTCCACATCACTTAGAGAAGCTAATATTCCTTCCAAATCAGACAAAGCTATTCTTACTAATGCCTTTATAGTTCTTGAAACACCATCCATTCCTAGTATTTCATTAAGGCTTTCTTTTACTTCTATTAACTTTGTCTCATTAGCTTTTGATATAGTCCTACCAGACTTACTGTTCTTTAACTGGGATTTTATAGAATATAAACCCGCAAAATTGCGAACTTCCACATTTGTTGTTATGTTTACTGAAGTAGGTTCACCATAAAAAGAGGGTTCTCCCTCCTTCATTTCCCAACTGATTTTAAAATAACGATATTCGTCAGCTACACCTACTTCTGGTTTCTCTACACAAACAACAACATAGTCTGAATACGTTCCTATAATTCGTACCCAATCACGTTCTCCCACACTTATACGCATGGCAAGAAGATAAGATTTTACTTTACCTCTAAGGGTTCTTTCTATCCATTCCCAAGAACCATCCAATTCACCAGCATATCTTTTTTCTATTTCTGAACAGGTAGTTTCCTTTGTTTCCTTCCTAGATTCTGCTTCATTGGCTTCTTCTGGTGAGCTTCCTCCTTTTCCTTTTTCCTCTTCGCTTCCACTTCCGGACTCGTTCTCATTTTGAACACCTTTCACCAAGCCAGCATCTACAGCGGCTTTCAGATCGGCAAATGAATTACAAGTTAATTCTCGGCTGGTATCCCCTACACTATCTTTAATAGAAATACCAGGAACTATTACGTTTCTACGTTCTTTTATAGACTTTCCATACTCTTTCATAAGAGGACTTGTCATTTTTCCATCTTCTACTAATGATAAAAGAACCTCTTGAGTTTCGGCATCAGAATTTGCAGGAACAGACACTAAAGATTCTTCCATTACCTCAAATCGTTTAATGTCAAATCCATAAATGTCGTTTGGATCTTCCTCTTTTAATTCCTCATACTCCAATGCTCTAAACCCATGAGAAAACCTGCCCATTTTATTATCAATCATAACAGCAGCATCGTGGGATAACTCGTTCATATCCACAATAGCTGATACTACAATTAATTCTTTGTTACTCTGCTTAGTAACAGCAATCATCTTACCGATAGGTAAAGTATGAACGTGCTGCCAAAGCAAAAGCATATTAGGATCTACTTCAGCCCCCTTAGTTCTAAGAATGTCTCCATCTCTGTCTTTTCTAGAAGTAGTCAATACATGACTAAAAGCCATTAAAGTATTTTTAGGCAATTCATAGTCTTCTATATTGACTTTTTTCTCTTGTACAACCATATCCGGATTACTGTATACAAGAGTATTAGACGCTTTAGTCAATACATCATCAAAGCTGGTTTGCCTAGTAGAGGCATACTTATAACAAAAATCTAATCCCACTCCATCCTGAAGTGTTTTTACATACCTATCAGCAGTAAGTATGCCATAATTGAACTGAGTATTTTTTTGCTTCCTATTCTTAATTTGACTAAGAAGCTTTGTTTCAGTATCCATATCACGTTCCTGTGATTGACGCCATTGACTATAGCAAACAGCTAATCGTTGGGATTGTGTATCGAAATCTTGTTGTACAACATCACTAGCCACACATCGACTTACAAATTCTTGTTGTGTCTCATTTTGTCTTGGTGTAGGCAATGGAATTAGACTACCCTTCCAGTTGAATAATGGAAGTTTAACAATGGATCACCCTGTCCACCACCATCCGCTATAAACCTAATCCTATGCAGATCTTCAGACAAAAACTCATATAATGGTTCTGGTGCTGTAGCAGCAAAAATCATTCCCGTTGTAGCAGTAGGGTCCGTACCATCCATTGTATAACGGACATCCCTAGTTTCTGCTTGTATTTGCACATGAGTAGTACTAGCAGGAATAGTTAAAGCTGCTGCCGTTTGAACAGCATTAGTAACAGCTACTTGTTCATAACCTATAAACATTTTTAGCTACTCATTCTAGTAACTGCTGTTGCGTCAACTGCTACTACTTGTGCTACGGCTTTAGGATCAGCAGGATCTACTTTTTCAAGCCAAGCAACAATATTCCCTACATTGACTTCTGTATGTCCCTTGGGAATACCCTTTACAGCTTTAGAAAGATCCCTCTTAACCTTTAACCTTTTCAAAGCCTTAAAAGAGTTTGACCTTACTGTTTCAGCTATACCCAAATCCGCTGTCTTCATAAGCTTAATAAGACTACGGAATTGCACTTTGGTAAGGCTTGTATCATAATCCATTTCAGGTTCCTCACTAAAATAAAACTTAGTATCTTCATCTATTTGGATAGCATCAGGAACGTGTTCTTTTGTTCGTTCCTGATGCTTATTCCATTTTGCTACTATCCTGTTCATTAGGATTGGGTAGACCAACTACTAGAACTCTTACTGCTAGAACTGCTTTCACTACTAGAACTACTAGTTACAGAACTACTGGAACTGCTTTGACTGCTACTACTAGTTACAGAACTACTAGAACTCGTAACAGAACTAGAACTACTAGTTACAGAACTACTAGAAGTACTAGAACTACTAGTACTAGAACTGCTTTCACTACTAGAACTACTAGTTACAGAACTACTACTAGAACTACTAGTTACAGAACTGCTACTAGAACTACTAGTTACAGAACTACTGCTAGTTACAGAACTACTACTACTAGTAGCAGAACTACTACTAGAACTACTAGAACTACTAGAATTGGAAGAACTGGAAGAACTGCTCTTACTAGACCAGCTGGAGCTGGACGGAGAACTACTACTAGAACTGGAACTACTAGATGACAAATCTTCCATATGTAAAATACGGAAGAAAGTACTATCATCTAAACTTTCAGGACCAGGAAATTGCAAGAAACCTGTATGGAAATTAAGTATCTGAGGACTAGACACTGCACCAGTTGCAGTAGTGTCTGTCAATATAGCCTGCCACATTAACCCATCAGCCAATGCCTGAGTTGTATTAGCTACAGCACCCAAAGTTACATTAACTGCTAAAGCTGGAGCTGTATCCTGTCCTGCTACTGATATTTGACGGATCTGCAAAACACGTTGAGCAAGACCATTTGCAGGACCAAGATAAAAAGTTACATTTCGCATTTTACAAACTCCAAAAGAAAAACCGCGAAGTACAAGTGCCCTTTTTGGGGGCTACAAGTACGTCGCGGTCTCGCCGCTGGAACACCTAGACGTTGTTGTTTTGTAACTATATACTAAATTGAAATGTTAGGCAATAGCAAAACTATCAATAATTAGTTTTTCTTATTCTTTTAGTTACATTAGGAACCCCTACATCTTTAGGACGCTCAAATCCATCATTATAAACTCGGCAATGTATCATTCGTCCTTTATTACCATGTACTTCTATTCTCAAAGTAAAATCTATACCATCAGCCATTAACTCACAAAAGTAATCGTTAAACTTTTTAACTCTTCTAAGGAAAATGGCCAAAGATTCATCATCTTTACCGAAGGCAGTTTGTATATTATTGTTGTTCGACATGGATATCTAAATCTAATGTGCAATATACTAGTATTTCAACTTCGACACCTGCCCACTTCTTTATTGATTTCTTTAATTTTTTAATTTGATCAGTATCTAGTCTATGATGAGACCTTACCAATATTCTATCACCAGGCTGAAATTGAAGTCTAGTGCATTGAATATCAGCTATTCTGGGTTTAACAGGCATTAATTATTTCTCCAACTATCACTTTGTAATGGTAAAGATAAATCCTCCTCATCACCATCATTCGACTCTTCACCACTTACAAAAATAGATGCATAAAACTTATTGTTCTTATGCATACTGTCTTTTACAAGATTTAACTGTTCAAGAAAAGTTTTATTGCTCCCTTTAGAATCACTAACGGCTCCAATGATAAATCCAAGAATAAGTCCCACAATTAGAGAAATCCAGTCAATCATTAGTCTCTCCATCTAACTATTGGTATTTCTTGGTTACGTAACCTGGCATTTACACGTAAAGTCCATTCGGCAATAGTTCTTAATGATTTCTTTTCTATGTCAGTATGTCTAAAATCCCCATTCTTAAAACGTATAGCCATTGTCCGCCAATTTATCATATACTTTTCTAATCTTTTAGGTATTTGTAAATGAACTCCAGTCATTTTAGGATGTATATTACAAAGATCCTTGAACTTATCTTCTACTGCTTGACACAATGAAATGTCATCAGGAGTACTAGTAACTAACATATTACTATGTATAACTTGCCCATTACCACTCATAATAAAAACACCAATTAATTTAAACGGTTAGTAATTTCTTCTAGCATGCGTACACTTTCTTGTATTAACTGATTTTCTTGTGTACTACCCACTATATTATTTGCGTCTTCCAAAGGAATTTCAAAAAACAATGAAAGTATTTGAGATGCAGAATCAGCAGAAATTTCACCCAAAGTCACTTTGGAAAGTAACTCATGCACACTACGCATGCTAGCAGGGCTATCAAAGAACTTACTACGCTTTTCCTCTTCTTCAGCAGGAGGTAATCCTAAATGGGCTCTATATTCATCCTGAGTAATATCGTGCAACTTCCTAGCTTCTATAATCTCTTTCGATCTAATAGAAGGATCAACAGGATTACTTTTTTCCCACCAAACTAATACATCATCACTCTCAGGCATCCTTAGATTGACAAAGTTAGTCATTACTGTACTAAGCATGTCTAAGAATGTATTAACTCTCTGACAGAATATCTCCCTAGTTACATAAGCTTGAGAATAACTACCAGGTAAAGCTTTACCTAAAATAAAGGGAGGGACACTAAAAGCACTAAGAATGCGGTCCATTACAGCATCCTCAGACTTTTCCCATCCCATTTCGTTCTGAGTAGCTGACAGCCTTTCTATTTTCTCTATTAAACCATCCACAATGGCCGGATTACCATAATTAGTAACTCCAGACATTGTTTTCCTAATAGCCCCAGTAATTTGTCTACGTTGTTCTCCTGTAAGTCTAGGACGTATCCCACTAGCAACATCAGGATGAGGATCTTTACCTACAGTTACAATAACACTAGGAAATACTCCATTCTCAAAGAATCTCTCTTGAGACGTTTGAATATGATCATCTACACGAATAGCAAGAATTTGAGAAGTAGAAGGAGCTAATCCACTGAGCAAAGGATCACTGGGATTAGGTAAATGAGCAAAAGCTACATTTTCCCTACTAAGTGTTTTCCCTTCTCCAGCCTCATTAGGATTCTTTATTTTGAATTCTGCAAAAGCTTTACCTTTTTTATGTACGGGAGTAATCCAAGTTGTAGGTATTGAATAGAACTCTGGATTCCCTTCACTGTCTATATCAGCAACAATGTAAGCCCATCCAGTAATATTCAAATTAGCAACAAATGTGTAAACAAATTGCCATCTATGTTGAATAGAATTAGGCTTTTCCAAAGCATAGTACAAAGGATTGTTGTTTGTTACTTCAATCCCATGCTCTATAGATTTAGACCGCATAGAATTAGTCATTTTACTTAAATAAAATGACTTTCTAGAAGAAATTCCTCTTCTCTCTTCCCTATTATAATTCTCTTCAGACTTTATAAACTTCCCTACATTAACAGGCTGTCCTGCTGCCTCACAAGCCAACGCATTAACAGCCGAATAAAGCCAACCACGAAATAGACTATATCTAAAATTATCTCCCATTCTTTCCTGTCCAAAACTGAAATTGGAAAAGGAACTAGGAGAAATTTCGTTAGATATAATACCTGTTTGCTTCATAGACAAAGCAGTTTTATTAGCTGTATTAGCTACAGCATTAACTCTATCTAATGCGGCTGTTAATGCGTCCATAATAGATTACTCGTTGTGGGGAGAAGCAGCTACTTGTCTACGTATTTGAATCGCAATCTCGGCATCATATCTTTGCAAAAGTAGTTTATGCTGAGAAGTCAATGTAGGCAAAGTCACTTCTCTAAGGATTTTCAACTCACTTTGTTGTGCTGATAGAGCTTCCTCATACCTTTTTTGGGCAGCAAGAGCATCTTCTAATTCTTCTGAAAGACGTTCATTAAGAGAATACAATTGCTTTTGTAAAGACTTTAACTGTTTTTCTCTTTTAGCTAGTAACTTTACATACTTCTTTGCACGTAATTCAGCTTTTCCAGTAATAATATCACAAGCAATTATCTTACGTGTAGCAAAATATGAAATAAACCATTTACGTATCTTTTTCCACATTTAATTCCTCTGGCATTTTAGACAAATCACCAATTACAGGTTTATCTGATCTGTATTCTTCTATGTTAAATGGTTTTTTATTATTATCTTCCAATGGAGGTTGATCTACTTTTGTTCCTTCATCTGTAGTAAAGAACTTAGTAGTAACAGGATCACTTATCTCAAAGGGTTTTTCACGTAAATGAGGAGCTAAAGGAAGTGGAGGCATTTCAGCTTTATCTGCCTCTTGTCTTTTAGCCTCACAAGAATTAAATAAATCCCTTATTACAAAATCAAAAGCCTCTGTAGGAAATCCATAGGTAGTATTTTTACCTATGATATTTCCCCTTTCATCTTTGTACCAAACAGCAGCCATCCATTGACCACTAAAAACAGCATCACCAAATCCCTTTAAAAAAGAATTCTTGGCTTCCTCATTACTTGTGTGTTTTACAAGACTCATTTCTTTCCTCTCTAACTAAAATCAAGTTTCCCCGGACGAATAGTAAGTCCATTTTCTTCACAAAACTTTTCCACTCTATCCTTTATTAAAGTAGCCTTTCTTGTACCATCAAAACAAGCGGAAGCGTCAGTATAATCTATACCACAATCTGATTCCATATACAAAATGTAATAACTGTTATCAATTACAACATTTATAGCAGCATAACATTGTAGAGATATTTGTTTTTTGACTTCTATATCACCTACTTGTCGCTTTTCAATATTGACATAAATAACTTTCCTATCAACATTACTAGGACCATCTGCTATTATATTGTCCAAAAAATCCTTTATATCTGTACATTGTACTTTCATTATTAATTGCTTTCTGACGTAATTTCCTCTGCCATGACCCGATAAACAACTCCTAAACCAGCCGAAGCATCCGGTAATGCTTCTGTTCTTACTTCTAACTCAATTGGACTAGAAACAGTACTACCATTTCTTTCCGTAATTTGAATTATATGTCTTACGTTAACACCAGGATCAGTTAGGAAATATATTTTCCTATTGATACTCATCCCAGCTTTTTCATAATCAGCTATTTCTGAACTGGAAGCATATTGTTCCCAACATTCTACATTAGTTTGTTCTACTGTTAAAGAGTCTTTGGAACCACTCAGTGTTCCACCAGTACGAACACGTTTACTTATAGAGCACTTATGAGGAAAGTTATCTAATAAAGACATAGATATTTCTCTAATTATTATTCGTTCTATCTATAAATTTCTTGAAAAAAAAGGGATCATCTAATTGTCTCTCTAATCCTTCTCTATATGTATTTGTAGGATATTTTATCTTTCCTTCTTTTACTTTTTCTGCTAAATCTACTCGTACACTTTTTGATAAAGACCAAGGACAATGCTGGCACATTTCTGGTATTCCTAACATAACTGGTTTAGAATGATAAGGATCTATACCAATTAATCTTCCAATACTACCAGCACTAGCACAATACGAAAATCCATATGTATCAAACAACCTTCCACATCTGTTCATTTGAGTACAAGGTATTGTAAAACCAAATACTGGTTCTATTCCTAAATCAAAAGGAGAAATCATAGGAGGTTTATGATTTACTTTTTTAATGTCCCCAATTTCAGAAATAGAATAATGCATTCCTTTTATTTTTTGTACTGGTATTTGTCCATTAGAAAATACTACATTTAAATGGCTTTCCCATTTATTTGCTATAACTTCACAACATTCTTTCAATAAGGGATGTAATGTAGGTTCTCCTCCAGTTATGCGTAACAAACTAATTTGAATATTATAAAACTTTAATATTCTGGCACTATCTACTAAATCACGTATTGTAATGTCAGTATCTTCATCATATTTTAATTTGTCTACGAACTGTACACAATATTCACAATTCAAATTACATCTATAGGTAAGATGAATACGAAATCTTATTGGTAACAATATATACCTACTAATTAAAAAAGAATTAACCAGCTAGCATCCATCCAAAATTAATGAATTCTTCTATTTTAGACTTAGTTTCTGGTAATAAATCATACAAACCACCAAACATTCTATCTATTAATGAATTACTACCAGAACCTAATGAATATTTGTAATCACCTAAAGATTCTGACATTAATGGACTAGCAGTAAATCCTAACGTGCTACTCTTTTTCCAAACTAAAGCTTTCTTAGCTCTCCTAATAGCCTCGTCTACCACAGCATCCATAATAGGAGAAGCATCAACAATAGTATTTTGTCCACTTAATTCTTCTCTATCATACCCAGCAGTATAAACAATCTTTACACATCCAGGTTCAATAGGCCAAGAACCAAAACTACGAATAATACCATCTCTACAAATCTGATTCCCATCACTGTCTATACCATCAGCATTTAGCCAATAGTCCTCCCCCCTTGTATATTCTGTAGAAGCTGCAAAGGAACCAGCTATTTCCCCACTACGACCATCATAATCTACTCTTAATGAATTTATATCCCTAATAGGTATATGTTTTACTTGTAATTCATCAGTAGAAGCACCTGAAACCCTACGTTCATAAGCATGAGTATCAGTAGTTTCCCAAAAAGAAGCAAATGTTTGAGTAGTAAAAGTAGCTTGAGGATAGTATTCCGTTCTTTCTCTTTGTACTGGATCATACTTTAAGTATCTTTTTACTGCTCCTTCAGCTTTTGTTATAGCAGCAGAAATAATACCTCTCTCTTCATCTGTAATAGAAGAAGACAATCCAAGTTCTAAAATGACAGAACTTATATCTACTATTTGTCCCATTTTAAGATCCTATATCTTCTTCTAGACAAAATACTTGACGAGATACTAATTTCCACTCGGCTGCATCTGAATGATCAAAAAGTTCTACGTCGAGATTATATGTACCAGCAGGAAAAGATANATCAGAAGCATCTAATCTAAGTCTATTAGTAGATCCTTTTGTAAAGGAACTTCCATTAGCAGTAGGTGAACCACTTGTAACTGTAAGTTTAGCAGTTTGTCCCTGATGACCTATAGTAGCTCGTACTAAATCACTACCTCCTGGTGTAATTGTATTTCCATTTCTATCCACAATAACTATATCGTGGGATATACCTTTACCACGATAGGCGTATACTAAACTCATAACACCACCATTATACAGGAATGGCTATTGTCTTACCAACAGCACCTACTTTAGTAATTGTAGAAGAACTTATACCAACTTTTGTTATTGTTTTTCCATAAGGGAATTTAGGTCCAACACTAGAAGAACTTGTAGATGAACTTGTAGATGAACTACTACTAGTTAATGAACTACTGGAGCTTGTAAGTGAACTAGAACTAGAAGATGTGCTACTAGCAGAACTACTAGAACTTGTTAAAGAACTGCTAGAACTGGAAGTAGAGGAAGTACTGAATGGTGTACTAGAAGAAGAAGTTTCTTCTGGTCCAGGAGCAATACTGCCTTCACTAGCAATACTGCCTTCACTACCACTACTGACATGACTTATACTACTAGCAGAAGAAATACTAAATGGTGAACTAGATGAAGATGTTAATGAACTGGAACTAGAAGAAGTAGATTCTCCTGATTGACTACTAGGAGAACTAGTACTAGAAGTTGAACTCGTACTAGAAGTT
>JGI10211J14876_10001461_pt1 | contig 10359 bp, 12 predicted proteins | sample Etolagsediment_FD_14876 | JGI IMG/M metagenome (IMG submission 14876)
TATATTTATTATTAATAAAAGCCAAACTTTTATCATCTGGTTGTAATAATTTTAAAATTATATCTCTATATTCATCAAAATATAAATGACTTTGAAAATAACCGTTAATACAATAATTATTTCTAATATTTGATTTTATTACTTTTATTAAATTGTTATCATATAATGCATACATTCCTGAAGTTTCGTTTAACGATTTAAAAGTATTTAAATTTAATGAATTAGTTATTAAATTTCTGTATATTGTTTTTTTATGATCTAAATTTAAATTTTCTAATTTTATTAAAAGTATATTTAAATAAGTATTATTAAACTGTAAACCATATTTTTTTGAGATACCAAATGCTGTAAATATTTGAAATAATACATTACCCAATCCAGTATTACTTTTATTAAAAAATGGCGAATTAATTGCTGATATTTTACTTACTATCATTTATTATTAAATTAGAAAATTTATCTTCAAGTAAAGATTGAGAATTTATATTTAAATGTACATTATCTTTAGCATAAAACATATTTTTAGTAGTATTATTATCATTCATAAGATCAGAACTAATTGATTTAAATAATATATCCTCTTTTTTACAATAATCTTCGAGGATATTATTAAATACTCTAGTTATTTTATTTCGCTCTAATTCAGTTTTATAACTAGGCCGTCCATTACCTTGTAAACAATTATTTGATCCACTTGCTATTGGAGCATAAACACCTACATTTTTGTATATTGATTTATAGTACAACAAAAATTTTATATATTTTTGAATAGTTTCTTTTATTATCATTTCTAAGGTTTTTTTGTCTGTTATATGAAAACCAATATGACATCTAATATCTACTTCGCCATAACAAAAAAATAAATAATCATTATATTTTATAGGCAACTGTTTTAAATTATTATTTATAAGATTTATTTTATTTAATAAATTATAACAGGTATATGGCTCGGTTCTAAATGATGCAAAAATATTTTTAAAATATAATTTATTCAAGTTATTAATATAATTATTATTATCATTTATTGTAAATACACAACTGTGACTATCTCCAAATATATAAATCATAATTAATATATATATATATATTAATTATAATAATTGTGACATATGAATATCATATTCTTCAAAATTATTTTTCTTGTAAAATGGTATTAAATTTTTTTTACAAGTTAATGTAATTTTAAATGCATGTAAATTTTTTGAATAATCTAAAGCATATTTTACTAATTGTTTACCAATATTATTACCCCTAAATTTATTATCAACTATAACATCTTCAATTCTTGTATAAATACTACAATTATGAATAAATTTTTGTTCTATAACCAATGTTATTGCACCAATTAAATTATTTTCTAATTCTGCAACAAAAATTTTATTACTTTTAAAAATCGTATTAAATAAATCAATGTATTTTTCTTTAGAAATATAAGCACTAATAGGACGTAATTGGTTTATTAATTTAACATATTGTTCATAATCATCTAGAGATAATTCTCTAAAATTAATATTCATATTAATAATATTATTTATATAAATATTATTTTAAATACTAATTATTATTTATATGAATATTATTTTAAATACTAATTATTATAACAAAATAAAATGATAACCGTTAAATTAAGAGATAAACTTGTAGCACATGATAAAGAATATTTTAAAAATACTAGTAATATTAAATTTGATAGAGGACCTGTTAATAATGGAGATATTGTTATATATACTAATCGTAACTTTAATGAATATTATCCACATGCAAAATTTAATATTGCATTATTAATGGAATCTATTGAGTTAGAAGCAAAGAATTATAATTATGTTATAAATAATTATAAAAAATATGATATTATTTTTACATGGTCCAAAAAAATTTTGGATTTAAATTATAATAATATTAAATTAAATTTATGTGGAACAACTTGGTTGCACGAAACATATAGACAAATATATAATAAAACTAAATTATGTTCTATTATAGCTTCAAATAAAAATTATTTAACAGGACATAAATTACGACATAATATAATAAATTATATTATAAATAATAAAATTAATATTAGTTTATTTGGAAATCGTTTCAAAAATTTACCATATTCAAAAGATCCAAATCCTAAAACATTAAGTAATGGTAAAATTTTAGCATTAAAAGATTATATGTTTTCAATATCAATTGAAAATTGCAAACAAGACTATGAATTTACAGAAAAAATAATTGATTGTTTTTTATCGGGAACAGTGCCTATATATTGGGGGTGTCCAAGTATACATAAATTTTTTAATATAAAAGGAATTATTACTTTTAATACAATAGATGAATGTATAAATATATTAAATAATATATCGGAAGAAACGTATATAAAAATGTTACCTTTTATCGAAGAAAATTTTGAAACAGCAAAAAAATATTGTGATTTTAATGTAGATGAAAATGAAATTATTAAGTTAATTAATAATAATTAAAAAATTATAAATTTATATATGTTGGATACATATCAAGAAATTAAGGAATGGTTTGCTGCAAAGGGAGACGATACTTATATATTTAATCATAATATAGATCAAAATAGTATAGTAGTTGATTTAGGTGCATATACTGGAGTTTGGGCTTCACGATTAAATAAATATATACAGTGCAAAATTTATTTATTAGAACCAGTAGAACACTTTTATAAAGTATTAGAAAATAAGTTTAATAATAATCAAAATATTAATTATCATCAAGTTGGAATAGGAACAGAAGATAAAATTTTATTTTTATCAAGTGACAAAATAAAACAAGATGCTACTAGAATAACATATTCTGATAAAGATAATAATAGTAATAGTAGTAATGGTAGTAATAAAATCCAGATTATTACTTTAGACAATATGATGAATTATTGGGATATTAAACATATTGATTTATTACAAATAAATATAGAAGGTGCTGAATATGATATTTTAGAAAATTGGTTAAAAACAGGTATAATTAATAAAATAAAAATATTACAAATACAATTTCATAATTTTCCTGAAATAGAAAATCATGTTTCTAGAAGAAAAAATATCCAATTAGGATTACAAAAAAATGGCTACAAATTGAAATATTGTTTTCAATGGGTTTGGGAAGCATGGGAAAAAATATAATCAAATTATATATATAATTTGATTATAATATAAAAAATAAATATATATATAAATAAATGGTTTTTAAAAAACACGATGATTATAATTGGGATACTTATACGCAAACACATTATAAAAAACAATTAGAAACATTTCTTTTAACTGGCGATGCAAATGGAAATGGCAAAGATATGATTGTTAATAATTTTTCTATAGTTGATGGGGAGTTAAACTTTAAAGACAATCTTCATCCTAACTGGAAAGAACTATACCATCAAGTAACAAAATTAAATGTAAAAAAAATATTTGAATGTGGTTGTGGATGTGCACATCATCTCATAAATATTTATCGAATTAATCCAGAAATAGATATTAATGGTTGTGATTATTCACAATCACAGATCAACTTGGGTAAAGAAAAATTTAATCTTAATCAATATCCATTTTCTAATAAACTTTATGTTAAAGATTTGGCTATAATACAAAATATTAAAGATGAAGATATATCTGATTTTGTATTTACGCAAGCAGTAACAATGCATTTAGAACATAATAAAGCAAAAAATATGCTAATTAATATGGGAAAATTATCATCAAAATATATATTTTTAATGGAAAATTGGTCTAAACATAATTATGAAAATTTGTTATCAGAAGCATTGCCTAATTTTAAAATAATTCATAGACCCAATGATAGCTATAAATATCAAAATTATTGTTTACTGGAAAAAATATAATTTAATATATCAGTTAAAATAAAATAAATAAAATAAATAAAATAAATATAAATAATATATATTATTTATGTTTAATTTAAAATCTGAATGGGGAGATCATAAAATTTTTAATTATGATGTAAATAAACATCCATTTATTGAATATTTTATAAAATTATTTAACGAGAAAAATTTAGAAAATTTGCATTTAAAATCCCAGGATTATTTAAAAGTAAAAGATGTTTTAAAATTAGGTTATCTAAATGACAAAGACACTGATTTACACAAAATTTTTTATAATGATATTAAATCAAATGTTTTATTCAAAAGCTTATATTGTAATTTTATAAAAGATATATTTGCTTATTTTTATCCAGATGAAAAGATATATATATATCAAAGTTTTCCAAGTATAAGAATACAATATATGGATAGTGTAGTAATTCCACCTCATTATGATTCTGATCATTTAAGTAATCATCCAGTTGGAGAGAAAAACTTTTTAATTCCAATAACAAAAATGAAAAATACTAATAGTATTTACATAGAATCAGAACCAAATAAGAAAGATTTTAAATCTATTGAATTAGAGTATGGAGAGATTTTTTATTTTAATGGTAATAAATGTACTCATTATAATGAACAAAACCAAGAAAATAAATTAAGAATATCTTTAGATTTTAGAATAATTTTATTAAAAGATTATATTAATTATGTATCTAATTTTAATTTAAAAAGTACAAATCCTAGAGATTTAGAAAAAAATAGAGAGCCTACTTTAATGTTATCAGGAGGATATTATCAATTATGTGAAAAAGATACTCCTATCACTGATATGATGAATTGGCATAAAATGCGCTCAATAATGCAACATAGACCTACTTTTGAAAAAGAGGAAGCATTAGCAACTTATTCATACATGTTAGAAGATAATTTTATTACCGAACATAAAAAAACATTAGAATTAGAAGAAATAATTTCTAGTTATATTGGTTGTAAACATTGTATAATGACAACAAGTGGAACAGTAGCAATTATACTAGCATTAATGTCATTAGATTTAAATGAAGGCGATGAAGTTATAGTTCCAAATTATACTATGATTGCAACTATTAATGCTGTAAAATTTTTAAAACTTATACCAGTTATAATTGATGTAGACAAAGATAATTTTACACTTAATTGTGAAGAAATTCAAAAAAATATAACAGAAAAAACAAAAGCAGTAATTCATGTTTCATTAAATAATAGATATACTGATATGGCAAAAATTGTTAAATTATGCAATGATAAAAATATTATATTACTGGAAGATAGTGCCCAATCATTGGGTTGTAAAATAAATAGTAAATCATTGGGAACATTTGGAAAAATTGGATGTTTCTCTCTAAGCACACCAAAAATAATAAGTACTGGACAAGGAGGATTTTGTATTACTGATGATGATGAAATTGCTAGAAAAATTAATATGATTAAAAATTTTGGCAGAAGAGAGAGTGGAAAAGATAATTTTGAAGTATTTGGGATTAATTTTAAATTTACAGATTTACAAGCAGTAGTTGGGATAGAGCAAATGAAAAAATTAGACTATAGAGTAAAAAGAATGAGAGAAATATATAATTTATATTATGAAAATTTAAATGATATAGTTAAAATTTTAGAACCATTAAATGATGAATGGTTACCTTGGTTTGTAGATATTTACATAGATGATAGAGAAAATTTAATAAATTTTCTTAAAATTCATAAGATACAAACTAGACCTGTATATGGAGAAATTAATAAAACAAATATTTATTATTCAAATATAAGTTTACCTAATAGCAATTATTGTTGCAATAAAGGATTATTTTTACCATCATATATAACGATAGATAATAATGAAATAATATATATATGTAAATTAATTAAATTATGGTATAATTCAATAAATTTAATTCAATAATTTTAATTCAATAAATTTATCACTAACTTTTTTAAAATTATTTTCATTTGTATTATTTTTAAAATTATAATTTATACATAATGCTGTGTTACTAAAATTATCCATCATAAATTGCAGATAATTTACATATTCATGATTTAAAACTGTTTCTACCTTATTTGCAACTCTACAAAGATGATACCAAATATCATCTGAAGTTTTACATAATTCCATTATATATTGTAAATTAAAAATTAAATCACCGGTTTTATGATAAAATGATGGATGATGTACTGTTCCTACACCACCATTGGCAAAATTATGTAAATGTTTTCTAGTTTGAGTAGGACTCTTTGTATATTTTAAGCCTAGTAGTGTAAACCCGCGATATGCTATACAACATTTATCTTTATTATAATCTGTTACTAATTGGTGTATTAAATTTGGGTGATAATAAATATCATCATCTATAGTTAAAATTAGACAATCTTCATTCCATTTTTCTTTTAATAATGGTAATAATTTTCTATATGGTCCTATATTTTGACACCAACATACTTCAAATATATCATACTTATTAATAAATTTTACTAATTCTTTATTTATCATTTTATCTTTAAATCCTTTATCTAAGAGATACGGTTCTGTTGATAAGAAAATATAACATTTACTAGGTAATAATGTTTGATTGATAATACTTTTAAGTGTTCTTAGTAACTTGTCTTGTCGTTGAAATATACTCGTCATAGATAAATAAATTTTCATTTTATAATTAATATTATATATTTTTTATATAAATATTAATTATAATTATAAGTTATAATATAATCTCTTTGTATTTTTGTATTTCTCCAGGGCTTCATTAATAAATAATAGTCTTGTAATTCTTTATTATTAAAAGCTTCGCCATATATAAATTTTATATTATTAGATAGTAACATCAAATTTGGTACTAATGTTCCAACACTATATATTATATTTGTTGCTCCTAATAGTAACTTAACATCTTCTACTAGGTTATTTTTTTTATATATACTATTTTTATAAAGTTGCAGTAACTTATTTACAACTGGATTTATAGTATCTTCGCAAACAATATAAATTTTATCATATTTATGTTTATTTATTTCTTTGGTATAATATGCTAATGGTGGTGGTACATATGCCGAATGAGGATATTGAGAAAATAAATCTCCACTTCTAATATGTATAACTAAATCATTTTCAGATAATTTATTAATATTATTTATTAAAATGCATCCTTTAATATTTTATTTCTTTAGGTATTTGCGCACGAATATTCCAAAAGAAATCTCCTGTTAAAATTTCATTATTATTATTTTTACTAAAATAATTTTGTATTACTGAAACATTAAAAAAATAATGTTTTTTTTAAAAGTAACATTATGATTAAAATATATAGCAATATCTATAATATTTACTAATTGTGCAATATTATTACCTAATCTACCAGACCAATTTTGTAATACTAACATAATATATATATATATATATATTAACTAATGAATTTAATTTCTTTATTGTATTGAACATGTTTTTCCATTATATCACTATAACTTGCTCGTTGAGTAATTAATGACGGGAATATTCCATAAATATTATTATATTTTTTTTGCATATTTGCATAACAGACATCTATTTCACAATAACAAGTATTTATTTCATTAATAATAGTATCATAAAAAGATTTATCTAAAATATATGCATGAGTAGTATGTGCATTTTTTAATATCTTTAAATTATTAATTTTTGTATCTATATATGGGTTATCTCTAACAATACTAAATCCCAAATATAACATAGCATAATTTATATTATTTTCATTTATATCTTTAATAATATTATTATATTTTTCTATAAAATTATTGCATAATAAGAAGTCATCTTCTAAAATTAAAATTTTACTATAATTATTTATTTTTGCATGATTTATAACTGATAAATGACTTAATTTACATCCTAAAGCTCCTGTTATATAATTTTTACTTAATTTCATATTATTTTTTGAATATTGTATAGGGTTTATTTTTGTTAAATCTGGTCTTATTGCATTAAATCTTTTATAATTTGTTATATTATGTTTTATTAATTGTTCAATACATGTCTTCCATCTGTCTGTGCGATTTTTTAAATTAATAATATATATTTGATCAATATCTTCCATTTCTTATTATTATATAATAAATATTATTTTATCTAGTAATCTAAAATATAAAATTTTATAAATAAAAATATAAGTAATTATATTAAATAAAATTATATTGTGAATAATTTAATTTTTTATATTTTTATTATTTAAACTTTGTATATCAATATTTATTTCATTTTTATTTAATAAATTATGATTTGGAAATACTATATAATTATACTTATTTATATATGCATAATTAATTGCTCTAATTATTTGTAAAACATTATTACTAGTTCTTCCTAACCAATTTGATATTATTAATTTTTATTTTATAATTATCTTTAAAATGTTTATAAATAATTATAATTATATGTTTTCAGGATTAAATAATTTACAGTATAAAATCGTAGCCAGAAGACAATTTAATGATTATGTAGAATTTATTAAAGTTAGTATTTAATATTATTTATATAAAATATTATTTAACATCATAGTCATAACATTTTTTGAATGCACATTTTTTTGATACCACTCATAGCAATTTTTTGACATTACTTCCCACTCTTCTTCTGTTATTTTTGATAATATTTCTTTTAGATCTTTTGGATTATTACATCTAATAAAATGTTTTCCTTCTTCAGGTGGATCCATATAAGAAGTTATACTTACTTCCGGAGTAATAATAGGTACAGTACCTAATCCCATTAATTCAACTTCTCTATGGCATTTTGAACCATAACCTCTAAGTGCTAATCCAAATTTTGCACTTGATAATTTGTGCATATACTGTTCTGGTGTAAATTTATGTTGAGTGCCTTTTGTACAATGATATTCTGATAATACTGAACCCCAATCTAAAGTAGTATTTCTAAAATTATTTTGGGTATCATTTTCTATATTACCTATAAAAATAGTTTCAAGTTGTCTTTCTTTATATAACCTTCTAGGATTATTATCTAGATGTCCCTCATATTTAATTGGATTACGGGGCCAAAATATCCAAGGTTTAACCTTCAGTCCATTTTGTGTAAGTAGTTTACCTTCCTTATTAATATCACCGTTTCCTAATAAAATAACACTACTATGAGTTAATTCTTGATTAAACCACTCTGTTGTAGGTCTGTCATATAAACAAATATTTGGTGCTAACCAACAATGCCCACTGTTAATATTTGATAATTTAATATCACTATTATTTTTTGCCAATAATTTTGCTAATTCTCTAAAACTATCATTATTATGATTCCATATTCCTTGTCTTGGTTGACTAGGTATTTTAATATGCCAACAGTTATCAATTATTCTATTAATTATTGATAGTTCTCTGTATTTTTTTAATTTTAATAAGACATATCCTATTAAATTATTAAATTCCTTAAATCGACCATCTAGAAAATGTGTATGAATAAAAACTAATGGCTTATCTTTATAATAAATATTATTGTTTTTAATATTTATACACTTATATACATATTTGGGATCGTAACCAAGTATAATTCTCCAAGGCATAACATTTATTTCTTCACCAAATTTAAAGATACTATTTTTATAATAATTTGCAAGATCTTCTAATGCTGCCTGCTCATAATAACGAGATTTTTGTGTATATTTTACCCATAAGTTAGGCATTCCTTTATTTTTTGTCCATACACATCCACCATTATAATAACCTACTTCATCTGTATTTTGTTTTTTTATAAAATGAGGTGATAATCCTATATCTTTTGAATGGTCTATACAATTTATGGGATTTAATACCAAAATATCTGAATCTAAAAACATTGTATCTTTCTCATAATTAAGTGTATATTGAATGATATTCGCTTTTTCTAATTGAAACTTATCCCAAATATTTAATTTATCCATCTGCTCTCGATTCATTCCAGTATATCTATCTAATTCTATATTCATTATTATATTTAACTTTGGTTTTAATGTTAATGAATTAATTACTTTTTTTGTTTTACTATCTAGTAAACAATAAACTTTAGCATCTGGATGGTGTAAGCTTAATGAATATAATAATCCTATTAATTCATTATGACAAGTATATGTAGATATTGTACAAAACGAAGAAGGAGCTGACATAATATAATAATATAAATATTTTTATATTATTATTTATTCCTAATAATAAAAATATAATTATGTTAATCATAAATTATTAATATATTCTATATTACATTTATATCTATATAAACTTGTTTCATTTTCATGACAATGAGAAACTAATATATTATTTCCTAATAATGAAGCAGTTGCAGCAAATGAAGAAAATTTTGGAACCATTATTATTTTTTTACTATGTACCAATGAAAAATAATCTCTATATATTGCATCATCTATAATATTTAAAAAAGGATCAACTATATGATAATTTTTATTTAAATTATTAATTAAATATTTTTTATATTTATTATCATCTGATGCAATAAAAATATTCATTTCATCTGTCAT
>JGI10211J14876_10001464_pt1 | contig 10352 bp, 6 predicted proteins | sample Etolagsediment_FD_14876 | JGI IMG/M metagenome (IMG submission 14876)
TTTATTTGTAGTAGCATGTATATCATTTCCACTTACTATTTTATTAGGTCCTGAAGCACCAGGTGTATATCCATCATCTAAATCTCCACGAATTGCTTTAATAGTTGAATTATAAATATCTTCATAACTCATTGGTGCTGTATTTCTTCCATCATTACCAGCATTTCCTGTATATTCAATATCTGATGTTTCTTGTTTTTTAGTCTTTTTAGCATCAACTTCTGTAACATCATATGCTCCTAAATCAGGACCATCAGCATCACCANAATATTCAACACTTGTACTCATTCTTTGTGTTCCTACTGCTTGTACTTCAGTACTTAAATAAGCATCATTTCTTGGCTCATTTGCTATACCTAAGGCATCTTCAACTAATGTCGATTGTTTTATTGTTTTTCTTGCTTTTTCTCCATTTTTAATATATGTTCCTCTATTATTATCTCCAACATTCCCTTCTCTATTATTAGTAATGTTTGTTTCTTTAATTGTTGTTCTAGCAACACTTTCTGGATCATAAACAACATTACCTCTTGTATTAACAGATGCGTTTGATCTAAAATTATTATCAATATTTGTTTCCTTAATAGTAGTTCTTGCCACATTATCAGGATCATAAACAACATTACCTCTTGTACCAACAGAAGCATTTGATCTGAAATTATTATCAATATTTGTTTCTTTAATAGTTGTTCTGGCAATAGAATTAGGATCATAAACAACATTACCTCTTGTACCAACTGATGCGTTGGATCTAAAGTTATTATCAATATTTGTTTCTTTAATAGTAGTTCTTGCTATGTCATTAGGATCATAAACAGTATTACCTCTTGTTCCAACACTAACATTAGATCTAAAGTTATTATCAATATTTTGTTCTTTAATAGTTGTTCTAGCGACATCATTTGGATCATAAATAATATTACTTGTTGCACCTTTAATATTTCCGTGTCTTTTATTTTTAATAGTAGAATATTTCTTAGGTTTCTTAACTTTTTGATCTGATCTAGATGGTCCTAATTCATTTTCAGATTTGAAATTAACAGCACCAGTATTATTTTCAACAGGTAATTTCTTATTATTTCTTAATCTAATAGATTTCTTACCATAATCATTTGGTGTATCACTTGAAAATAAATTTAATATACTCCATTGATCATTACTTGTTTTATTAACTGGATCATCATATTTATATGTGACCTTATTAGAAACTTTATATTTAGATCTAACTTGTGCAATACTTCCACGGGTTGGTGCTACGGGACCTTCTCTTGATTTGAGACCAGTTGTTTTTCTATTAGTATATCTATTAACAATGCAAGGTCTTTGTTCAGGAGCAATAATTTGACCAGTTGTTGTTAAAAGTCTATCAGCATTTTGTACATAAAATGTATCAGGTCTATTTTTATAAACAGTACCAATTTTTCCAGGTTTAGCAATTTTTTCACCAGCATTAATTCTACCATAATAACTAATTTTAGGATTTGTTTTTACACGAATTTCATCCGTTGTTTTAGGCATAATATATTCTCTTGTTTCTGCTTGTTGAAATCCACCACTACCTTCATTAGTATAACCTTTATTTAATCCTGGACCTACATATACTTTTTCAATAGGAGTTTCATTTTCTCTATAAATACTAACATTATATCTATCTAACATATAACCATCTAAATTTTGAGTACCATAAACATTGGACATATTTTTTTGAGGTTGAAAGAATTGTTTTGTTTCTTGTTTTTTTTGATAATTATCATTTGTACCAGTAAAATTTTCCATAATACCCCTTGTTGAAAATTCATCTAAATTTTGTTTAATTGTACTTCCAAAAAAAGGTTGCATATTATTATGAGTAAAATCATTTGGGTCAATCGGATTTCCTGTTAAAGAAATTCCTTGAAATCCACCCGACTCAGGTTCTCTTTTATTAGAAACAACACCATCAGGCATATTAGGACCTAAACTATCAATATTATTTAAATTTATATTCTGTACATTAGTCGTTGAATTAAATTCAATAGGTAATGTTTTATCTGTATAATCAACTTTATTATTTAATATTGGGTAAGGTGGTCCTGGTGTTACAATATTTGTATCTTTAGGATATAAAGATTTTTTAAATAATTTATTGGATGCTTTTTGTTCATTTTGAAATATATTAAATGCGGAATTATTACTGTAATAATTATAAGAAGATGGTTTTTGAGTATTAGATATTTTTGATTTTTTAGATTGTTTAAATGTTTTTACATTTTTATTTTTATTATTTGAATAAATATAACCTAATCCTAAAATACTAACTGTGATTAAGTATTCCATATAATATATAATCATAAAATTTATAAAAATTAATCTTAACTAATTTAAATTTAAATTATTTAAATTTAAAAACAGATACAAAATAAATACAGAATAAATTCAAAATAAATACAAAATAAATACAGAATAAAAACAGAATAAATTCAAAATAAATACAGAATAAATACAGAATAAATACAGAATAAATACAGAATAAAAGTAAAATAAATAAATTCTAATATAAAATTAAATTCTTTTAATTTCTTTTAATCCACTTTGTATCCATTTTATTTCATTATAAATAATCATAGTTAATAAACATAATACTAATAACATATTTTTATTTTCTTTAAAATTTGGACAATTATTAGTTATATCATTATAAAATAAAATTAAAGAAGGCCATAAAAATATTAATCTTATTAAAATTAAATATACTAATCGAAAATAAATAAATATATTTTTGATTTTTACTTCATTTAATTTATTCATCATTAATTTAAAACCTGAAACAAAAGACATTCCTTCACTTAATCCAACTAATAATGTAATATTATACATTTTATTATAATTTATTAAATTTAAAACAAAAATTGCTAATAAATGATGAAATAATAAATCATATCTAATCTTTTTATTAATATTTTTATATACTTGATATATCATAACAAAAATATCATAATAAAAATAATTTAAAAAATTTCTATGATAAATAATTAATTCATTATTAAAATTTTCATTCATTAAACATTTATCTTCATATATTTTATTTAAATTTTGATAAGAATAAAAAGCTAATGCACCACAAATAAAAGATCTTGTTAAATTAAAACCAATATTACCTAAAAATATATTTTCTATTTGATAATGATTTAATAATTCAAAAAATAAAAAACTTAATAAATGCATAGTGCAAAAATCATAAAAAATAATACTCATACTATATTTTAATATTCGTTTTTTAAATCTTTTTTTTATATATTTTAAATTAAATTAAATATGAATATTCTATTAATTGGATATTGTCATTTATCAGACGGATTTTTATACGCGTCAAAAGCTCTTGAACAATTTAATCATAAAATTTATTTTTTCCCTTATTTAATTTATAAAATGGATCAAAATCCAGATTTACTTCAAGATTTAAAAAATTCTATTGTTGATAATAATATTCACATTTGTTTATGGTGGAATAATTCTATATTATATGATGAAATAAATGAAATTATTCAATTTTCTAATCAATTAAAAGAAATAAATAGTACAAATAATACAAATAATACAAATAATACAAATAATACAAATAAAATAAAACATATATTTTTTAATTGGGATCCATTTTTATATGATTATCATAAATATAATGTATCTAATCATTGGAAACCATTAATTGATAAAAAAAAAGAAGTATATAGTTTAATGGATGTTATATTTACATGTTTTGAAAAAGAAAAACAATTTTTTCAATATGAACCTTATCAATATAAAATTTATTACAATCCACCTGGTTTTGACATAAATGCATCAAAATATATAAAAAATAATAATTATAATTGTGATATAAGTTTTGTTTTAACAAATTTATATAATAATCAAGAAGAATTTCCACAAGAAGCAACAAATTTAAATCGTTTTACTATTGTAAATGATTTATATGAAAAAAGAGATACTATAAAATTTCATATATATGGTCCTGAAAATTTTAAATATATATATCCAGAATGTTATAAAGGTTTTATTAAATATGATGATGCACATTTGATATTTAGTAATTCAAAAATAAATTTATCCATTCATCCAATAATTCATGAATTAAATAGTGAAAATTCCAGTGAAGAATATTTTAGTGAGCGTGTTCCTCAAATATTAGGTTGTCAAGGATTATTAATGACAAACAGTAATTTTACAAATATATTAAAAAAAAATGAAGATTATATTCATATTCATAAAGAAATGGATTATATAGGATTAATTGAAAATATATTAAAAAATTATGATAATTATAAACAAATTAAAATAAATGGATATAAAAAAGCTTTATTACATTATCAATGGAAAAAATGGGCAAATACTATAAATAATATTTTAAATGAAAATAAAAATTAAAATAAATTAAAATAAATTAAAATAAAATAGATTTAATATTATTATAAACATAATTATCATAATTTAAAAAAGTTGTATTAAAAATATATTCATAATAAGCTTTATAATTATTTAAAATATCATCTAATAAATATTCTAATTGCTCTAAATTATTAAAAATAATAATAGAATTACTAATTCTTAATAATTCAGGAAAAATACTATTTTGGGATAATACAATAACATTATTTTTTAATAAATTTATAATTCTAATTAATTCCATAGTTTTATGTGTTTCTGATGAATGTATATTAATATATATTTTTGAACGTCTAAAAATATTATCTCTTTCTTGTCCAAATACATTATCAATACATTCTATATTAAATTTTGAATTAATTTTTTTTAAAAAATTTACTCTATATTCATTATTTGAAAAACTAATAATATTTTTATCTTTAATTACATTTAAATTATGATTAACAAAATAAATAGGAGGTAATAAAAAAACTTTTTTAAAATGTGATTTTAAAAATGGAATATTTTCTTCACTATAATCAATAATATTTATTTGATTGTCAATTTTTTTAATATTATCAAAATATGATTCTTTTGACATTTGTTCAACATTTAAATAATAAAAATTTCTATTTCTATATTTTTCAAATACTGTATTAATACATACTGTATTACCAGTAAAAATATATTTATTATTTTTATTATATAATTTTTTAAATTCATTTAAATAATCTATTTTTTCATCAATTAAAATATTTTCAATTTTAAAATTAAATTTATTTTTTATAAATAATATAATATTAAAAATATATTCATTATATAAATTTAAATACCATTCATTACAAATGTGAATGAAATATAATTCCATAATTATTACATTTAAAAAAATAATAATAAATAAATTTATGTTTATATTATTAATTGAATATGAAGATTTTAATGATAATTTTAATTATATATATAATTTATTTATTACATTAAAATTTAAAATAAAATTAATCAATAATATTAATATTCAAGAATTTATAATAAATAATCATAAAAAAGAAAATACATATATATTTTATGAAATATTTGATGAAGAATTATTTAGATTTATTCAAACAAAATATAATAAAAATATATATTATTTTATAAATGATTATAAACACGCTACTAATTTAAATGAAAAATATAAAAAAATACAATATATTTTAATAAGCAATAATCAATCATTTATATCAAATTTTAATCATACAAAATTAATTTTAAATTTAGATTTAATTTTAAAACAAGAAAATCAACAAGAAAATCAAGAAGAAAAAAATCAAGAAGAATTAAAAAAAATAATAAATATATTTATAAAAGAGGTTGAAGAAATAGAAAAAATAAAAAATGAAAATTTTGGATTTATTATATTAAGAAATGTAAATAATGAAGAAAATTCAAGATTATGGATTAAATCAATTATGAATATAAGACAGTTTTACAGAAATAAAATATATATTATTGATGATAATAGCAATCAAGAAATATTAAAAAAACAAAATCAAAAACAATACATAATCAATGAAAATTTAGAAAATGTTTTTATTATACAAAGTGAATTTAAACAAAGAGGAGAAATATTACCATATTATTATTTATATAAAAATAAATTATTTAATCAATGCTTAATTATTCATGATTCTACCTTTATAAATAAATATATAGATTTTAAAAAATATAATGAGGATATTTATTATTTATGGCATTTTGAACATGAAGCAAATGATTTATATAATGAAAAAATAATGATAAAAAAATTAAACAATGAATTAATAGAGCAATCATATGACGCTAAACAATGGTATGGATGTTTTGGTGTTCAATCAATAATTAAATATAATTTTATTGAAGAATTACAAAATAAATATAAAATATTTGATTTATTGATTTATATTGATAATCGAGAAAAAAGAATGAATTTTGAAAGAATATTTTCAGTATTATGTAATTTAATAAAAAAAGATTTATATAATAAAAAATCAATATATGGAAATATAAAAGATTATATTAAATGGGAATACAAATTTGATGAATATTTAAAAAATGAAAACAATTTAGATTTAGATTTTATTAAAACATGGAATGGACGATAATAAAAATATTAAAATAAAATAATATTTAAAAATAATTTTTAATATTATTTTCAAATTTATTTTTATTATTTTTTATAAAATTTAATCGATTATTAATTGTATTATTAATTATATTTGTTGTATTATCTATATTATTTATTATTTCATTAATTTTATTTTTAAATAAATTTTTATTAATTAATCCTCTATTAATTAAACATTCTGTATTTTCATAAACTTTATCAATATTAACATCAATTAACCATCCATTATAATTATCTTTTACAATTTCATTATTAGGTGTCCAATTTAATGTAATAATTGGTAATCCTAAATATAATGCTTCATAAAATCCTAATCCAAGTCCTTCTTGTCCTCCACAATGAATAAAAATATCATTTTTACTGATTGTTTCTAAATTTTCATAATAAGATAAATATTTTATTTGTTTATGAATATTTGAATGATTTATATTTAAATTAGAAGGACATTCAATACTTTGAATATAAACATATAATTCTATTTCAATATTTTGATTTATATTTTCATATTTATTTTTATTTTCATTTTCATTTAATATTTCTAAAAATGAATCATAAATAATATCAATATTTTTACGAGAAATTGAATTTAAACCTCCATTACAAACAAATTTAAGTTTTGTTTTTTTATTTGAACTTTTATGAATATAAAATAATTTTTTATCTAATTTATTAAATATATTATGTTCTAAATGAAATCCTAAATGATAAACATTATTCATTAATAAATTATTCATAATAAAAAATGAATTATAATTATTACAAAATATTTTATCAAATAACAAATGATAATTAATTTCACTTATTTTAACACATTCAATATTTACAATTAAATATAATTTAACACCAATTAATTTTAATAATGACATGATTTTAAAAATTGGTTCAAATGTAGCTTCTATTAAAATTAAATTTTTAATTTTATAATCATAAATAAAATTTAATATTTCAAAAGCATCAATATTTTCTCTGTGATTAGGACTATAATAAACATTTTCATAATCCCATTCTTCTTTATTATGTTGCAAATAATTGTTATTTTCATTTCCATGATATGGTTTAAAGGAAAATATATGAACATTATAATCTAATTGTTTTAAACTATTATAATAACTTCTTGCTTGAATTCCTAGACCTTGATCTGCCCATGGTGCAATAATTGCTATATTTTTATTTATTTCATTTTTACTTAATATATATTTTGATTTATTTAATAAAGCTTCATTTATTAAATCTTTAACATTATTTTTTATTTTATTTTCATAATTTATTACATTGTTGATTTGATTTTTTAAATTATTTTTTTGAAATATATGATTAATATTTGTTTTTTTATATAATTTTTCTATATTTTTTATCCATTCATTTATATTATTATTATTAATAAATAAAGCATAATTTTTTAATAAATATTTTAAATTACCATTAGACGTACTAATTATAGGAATATTATTCATTTTTGATTCATAAGCAACTCTACAGAATGTTTCATCACAAATAGAAGGAATTAACATTAATTTTGTTATTTCATAAATGTCTATTGGTTTTTGTTTTTCTTCAAATAATAAATTAATATTATTTTTATTATTTCTTTCATTTATTAAATTTTTAATTTCACTTAATTCTAAATTAGGATCATATTCTGTATATATTAATAATAATGGTATATTTATATCTAATTTCTNAATTAAATCTTTTATTAAAAANCCACCCTTATTATAATGACAATTCATCAATGAAACATATACATTTTTNTCTTTATTTAATATAACACTATAATCATCTTTTAATGAAATTGTTTCAATAACTTTNANTTTTGTATNAAANAATTTATGTATAACATCATTTACAAAATNCGANGCACAATAAACATAACTATTATTATTTATATATGTAAAAGAAGTGTCTTTTTCAATATTATTATTATTTAAAATTCCAATATTTGAATAATTTTGTTTTATAATATTATTCCAAAAACAATAACCTGTTATAAATGGTATTTGTAAAACATTCGCTATTTTCATAAATTCAACTCTTTTTATTCCTTGATGATTAATCAAACATGGATTTATAAACTTTATTAATTTTATTATTTCATGTAAATTATATTCCATTTGAATAATTTTAACATAATCTAAATCAATTAATTCCATTTCTTTAAACTGTATATTATTAAATCCATTACTAAAACATATAATATAAGTATCATATTCTAAATCATTAAATATTTTTGATAAATTTAATAACCAATTTTCACCACCTCCAAATGGTGGATACCCCCATTCACTTAATGTCATAATTTTTTTTCTGTCATTTAACATGTTATGAATAAAATTATTATTAATATTATTAAAATTAATTTTAAAAAACTTATCTAATACAAGTTTTTTATCAATAATATAATTAACTCTAAATTTTTCATAATTTACGTAATCTAAATAATTCATATTAAAAATAGGAAAATTATAAAATAAATTTTCATATTTATTATTATTTATCTTAAAATCATAACAATAATATTTATTATTTTCTATTTTATTATGATTAAAATAATTATAACTATAAAATATATCATTTTTTAATATATATATATTTTTATTGTTTATATATTCATTATCATAAGTTAATAAATTATTAAAACTATTTATTTTAATAAATGAAGAATTTATATTGTTTTCATTTTTATTTTCATTTTCATTAATACTTTTAATATCATTATTTTCTTGATTTTTAGTTTCATCTAATTTACTATAAATATTAGTATTACTGTTTTTATAAAAAATATTTATATTTGATGAATTTAATGAATTTGTTGAATTATTATAAATAATTAAATATTTATCATTTATTATATAATTATTTCTATTTATTTTTGAATTACATGTATTTTCTTCAATAATTTTATTATTTAATAAAATATATTTAGTATTTTTATCAATTATACATAAATCAATTATTTTTAATTCAATATTTATATTTATATCTAAATAATAATTATTATTTTTTTTAAATTTATTTAATTCTTTCCAATTATTCCATTTAATAATTAATATATCCTTTTCATAATAATAATATCCTTTTTCTGTTTCTATATTTTTTCTTGTTATAATATTATTATTCAATATACATACATCATTCCATTCTTCATGAATTAAAAATAATTCCATAATTATTTTTAATAATTTTAATTAAAAGTTTAATCTAATTCTTATTTTTATTTTTTAATTTTTTATTAAATACCTTAATTTATTCATTCATTTATTATATTTTCAAATTCAATTGCCATTCTTTCATTTGGATGCTCATATAATTGCTGATTATATGGATAATATATTATATCTTCAATTGAATTAGCATTATTTATATATTTTGCCATATAAGTATTTCCATCATTATCTTTATATATATAATCATCTAAATCAGGATTTGCCCTTATATTATCATATTTTGTTCTTTTTTTTATTCTATTAAAATTCATTTCTTTTAAATAATATATTACTTCATCTGGATATTTTTTTTGATATATATGTATTTGCTCATGTATTAATGTTTTTATATTTTTATTATCACTATTTATCATAACTTTATTTTTATTTAATATAATAATATCATCACGTGTATGTGGTAATCCATTCTCATAATTATTATTACATACAAAACCAATTTTCCAATTTAATTCATTAAATTTTTCTAAATTCACATATTTNTATCTATTNTTNNTNTCNNTTTTTAATTTTNCNNTTTTAATTTTTTAATTTGCATTTTTATTATATTTTTTATTTCAAGTATATAATTTTTTATTTTATTTATTAGA
>JGI10211J14876_10001467_pt1 | contig 10351 bp, 18 predicted proteins | sample Etolagsediment_FD_14876 | JGI IMG/M metagenome (IMG submission 14876)
AGCCAACGCCGGAGCCAACGCCGGAGCCAACGCCGGAGCCATAGTCGGAGCCGGAGCCGGAGCCAAAGTCGGAGCCTGTGCTATTGTATGCCATCAAAATCTCCCTAAATTAATCAGCACATGGTACTTGTTCAAGCATCACGTCATCGCAAGAGTTTAGTGCATAATTAAGCACATAATGACCATTGTACTTTTTCCACTTGCCTTTGCCGTAACATGGTGCTTTTTTTGCACATTTTTTTGTCATTTCAAACTCATTGTCGTCGATCATGTTATATTGCTTTGTGCAGTTGTTGATGTCACTATCGACGTTGCTGTTACTGTCAGATTTATTGTCAATAATTATTGTGATGTTAGGCTGATTTTTTTGCGGTACTTGTTCATCACCAGGTAAAGGACCAGGTACTTGTTCATCACCAGGTAAAGGACCAGGTACTTGTTCACCAGGTAAAGGATCAGGAAATTGTATCCTTGGCTCGCAATCGCAAGATGGACAACAATTGTCGGATTGATCAACGATCCTGTCCTCTCGATCAGCACACCCAATCGTTAAACAGGCGCTCAAAATCATCGATAAAAAACCAAACACGAAAACTACATAAAATCTCATTATCACTCCTTTATTGTGTACATAATAACAGTCTTTCCTTTAAAAACAAAGGCTTGACTGTGTATATAATATTGTGTATTTAAATGCCAGCATTATTTTTAATAGGCGGTAAAAACATGCAAAAAATAACTGGTGGTAAAGTCCAAAGGCACATTATTATCAACAAAAAAAATGATGATTTTTTAACGGAGAATGTTTCTGCGCGGAAGATCAGTAGATCACAATTTATCCGCAAAATACTAAGCTATCTCCAAGAAAAACGACCGGATTTGGTAGGCGATATATGCAATTTTTGAAAGAATTATTTAGGAGCAAAAAGATGAATTTGAATGAAAAAGAAAAGCAATTTTTGAAAGAGCTAGTAATTGAGAAACTGCTAAAGCAACAAAGTCTAGAGAGCAGTATTTCTGACATCAACGACATGCCAAAATCTTTGCTGAAAAAGATAGATTCTGTGTCTATTGACAACGACGATCTTATGCTTCCACCAGACTTTGAGCACACCGTTAGATTCGATAACGTTGTTTTTATGAACGGAAAAAAAGAAGTCGGAAGGATAACACTGGGAAAGTAGATTTAAACCTACTGCTACAACTTCAGATCGCCAACATCAATAACACGCTGAAACTAAGAAAGATAATGTATGAATCAAGTTAATAGCCAGCCACAACAACATAATTATGAAACTAAAATTACAACTATGCAACGAGATCTGAAAGAGCTCGCCATTTCAGACGAATTGAACAAGCGCTCAATACAAACGTTTGCCCAACATTTCCATCAACAAAAAGAATCGATCGACAAACTTGCCGAAGGATTGCAAGCTGTGCAACAAGCGCTTTTTAAAGTTTTTGAAAAATTGGAGAAAAGAAAAAATGATAACCAATGAAACGATTGAGCACCTGAATAACTACAACGAAAAACTTATTGATGAAATTAAAACAGGCACCGTAGGAAAAAGTCCCGTCAACTTTTTTAACGATGCCATGTCTAATTATGATCGCTTCATCGAGAGCCAAAAAACATTTCAGGAGGATGTTTTAAACCTTCAGCATCGGTTTGCTGCTCACGAAATCGAAATAATTAAAAAAATTGAATCTCAATTAGGCATAAAAATATAAAAGCCTACCCAAATTATTTAGTGAGTAGGCATAAGTATGAAAAACAGTTTGGCTCTGTTGTGTGGTTTTCGTATCTTAGATTTTTTCGAGTTTAGATCGAATCAACGCGTTATTTTCTGCGATTCCGGCAATAACCTGCGCATTCCCAACATGAAATGGCTGTGTTAATGGGTCGATTCGAGAATCCATTGTTGCAAGCGCTCTCGCTTCGCCTATGTCGGGCTCAACATAGGGTCTGATGCCTCTGATACAGGCGTTCTCCAAACCACCAGTTAGCCTTTGTTGACTGTTAATGTAGTTGTCGCCCATTGCAATCCGTTGTCTCTGAAAATCTTGTACCATGCCTAACATCAAATGATCTTTGTAGCTTTCTTCTGCCATTTTTATCTCCATGAAGTCAAAATAAATTTATTGACATTAATTTACTAATTCAACGGTTCTAATGTCAACACAATAAAATCTCTTTCGTGATCATATAATTTTGCCGCTGAAATCATTGAAATCTGCGCATCGTCAACAAACAATTTTTGGTTGATGGAATCAAGTACAGCCTTAATCAGATTGTCGATATCTGGCTTTTTTGTCCTATAAACAGGATCGTCTAGGCTTTTTTTTGGCCTGGAATAGTAGAACAAAATTTCGCATTTCAACGGTCCTTCCAGAGATTCATAACCTTGTTTTTCAATCTCGGCCATAAAATCAGATTCAAAATCTCTTGTTTTTTTTGCCGTAAAAACAACATTATTACGACCAAAGCGCGGCCGCGCTTTTGCTGTTGGCTTTATGTTGATCTCAAATCTCATCGAAATAATATACGCAATACCATGTATACAATCAAGAAAAGTTTTTCACCTCGATACCTCCCATTTACCACGACCGAGCTGCTTATCAACATCGTCACGCATGAGCCGGAGCCGGTCAGAAAACGGTATCGAATGGTCGTACCATGGCCCAGATTTGTCATCGATCGTTTTACACATACGCATCACGATCTCGCTGTTGCGGTTATCAATCGCTAATTCATTCCCGGTAGGATGTTTCCATTTCGAAACTCCAGCTGGTAAGTGGTCAGGCAGAGCCGGTTCTTGTGTCTTTTTGGCGTGTTCTTTTGGCATCGCTCTGAAAGCTCGTAGGATTGACGTGACGGTCACTTTATCTCTGGCCTTGTCTTGGTATCGGTAGTCATAAAAACTAAGCCCATGTGCTCGTAAGACCGCTTTACAGGGATCTGACATCCCAGTGTCATCTCCATCTTGTGCCGCTTGCCTGAGCTCCATTAGTATGATCCAAGCAGCATCCTCTTCCAGCGATTGGCTCGGCTTGTTCAAAATCCCGATAAACTTCCCCCACTCAAACGGGGTCGGAAAATTCTGGCCTGAAAGGATGTAGTCTTTGGCTTTTTTGCCAAGAAAATTAATGTCTGAAAACCTCGACAACTCGTAATAAAGCTTCAAATCCTCATCATTTACGACCTTTCCGAATTTGGTGTTCCGGGAAAGATAATCAATCATTTTTCGCACTCTTTCCAACGTGATCGTCTCGTCGTTGTGCATCACAATCCTCCAACTGTTTAGGCTTTGGCGTTACATTTTTTATGTTAATTCCGCGATCTACAGCACCAAAATTGATAAAATCTTTGATGTCGTCTTGCGTGATCGTTAAATCAAATTCTGGATCGTGATTAGAGCCAGAACTGGAAAAATATCTCTCAACCTGTCCCCGGATCGATTCCGCTTTGCGCTGTGACCTGTCAGAGGTTAAGGACAAAAACCACTTTAGGTGCGTTGCGTACCAAAAATACGCAAAGTCTCCTTTATCAGGNGTTTTGGTTTTTATCAAAAACTCTATGAGGTTTTTCAAAAAGGAATTATCCCAACCAAAGTCTTTCCTCAACTTGGCGAAAGATGTAGCTTCATCTTCTATGATCACCTTAATTTTGGGTCTATGCGCCAAAATGTACTCTTGCCACATAGTGGCAGCAACCAAATCCTCGTCACTAAACTTAGGTTTTTTGGCTGCTGTTTTTCTTTCTTTATTAAGTCTTGCTTTATAGTCTTGCTTTATAGTCTTACTTTTAAGTCTTACTTGTTGGTCCGCTGCGGACCTAGAAATGGTCCGCTGCGGACCTAGAAATGATCCGCTGCGGACCTGGATCTGATCCGCTGTGGTCCTACCTAGGTCCGCTGTGGTCCTACCTAGGTCCGCTGTGGTCCTAGTTGTTGGGTCGTCACCATCAACCAAATGCTCATTTTTTGCACAGGAAAAGTCCCATTGTTCGGGACCGATAGTTGTGCGTTTCACAAAAAACGACTTCTTGTCTTCAACAAAAATCATTTTGTAATTTCTCAATTCACGTTGTGCTTTTAATAAAGTCGTTTTTGGTATGCCTAGACGTTTTGTCATGTGTGTTATGCTTGGTTTGAACTCATCTGGAACAGAACAGAGGTAGCAAAACAACTTGAACGCTGCCAAACTGACCTGAGCCGTGTAAATCTCATTCGGGATTTTAGTGTAATTTTTCTCGATCATGCTATGATAACCCCATCGTTATGTTTTTTGGTTTTGAAAACCCGCGGATAATTCCGCGGGTTTTTTTTGGGTAATTTTTTAATCTTGACTAAATCCAGAGCGCGATACTTTAAAAAGTATGTTGTGAGGTATACTTCTTAGAAACATTCAATCAAAACAAAGGCTTAATAAATTAAAAAACTACTGTTGATTAAACTCTCACAATGAAAGTTTTTTTATCGGTTATCAGTTTTTTTTTAAAAAAGCAATCGACATTGTGTATACAGTATAGTATACACAAAAACGAACACGATAGATTTGATAGGCGCTAACCTTATTTCTAACTGTTCAGGATTGCCTGGTTTATTCTGGCGTGAATAAACCAGCAGTCCAACCCAACCAAAAAACGAAAGGAATTGAAAATTGGCCGATACAAATAAAAAACTAATTTTTGAAAAAATCCCTCTGATCATGCAAGAAATCGGAGCCGTCGAAAAAAACCGGGTAAATCAAAAGCAAAGTTTTAACTTTAGAGGTATTGATGATGTCTATAACGCTGTCCAAAAGATCATGGCCAAACACCAGGTTTTCACAACAGTAGAAATTGAACCCATCTCTCGCACCGAAGTCGTGTCGAAACAAAATACAAAAGGCGTATGGGTGCATAATAGATACCACTATACTTTTCACGCTGCGGATAGTTCTAGTGTAATCACAACGGCAGATGGTGAAGCAGTAGACTATGGAGATAAAGCATCCAACAAGGCGGCATCCATCTCGCACAAATACGCCTTGATCCAGACATTTGCAATACCAACAAAAATCGATGATCCAGATGCCACAACCAATGAGATTTCGGCTACGGCCCCGGACAAACGGCATGTTGCGAAAGTAAACGAAATTTATGCAAAACTCGGTGCTGTCGGAGTATCTAAACAAGATCTCATCGATCGCCTTGGATACGACATCGCTAATGGAATGCCAAATGATGCCATGGAAAAAATTTATAATATTTTCAACCAGGCGCATCGAAAAATAATGCCTGTTAACAACATGCCAAAAAACATGCCAAAAAAATAACTACTTTTTCATCTCATCAGACATGTATTTGATTGCGTGAGAATTAATAGCCAGGGTAACGTTGATCTTCGAAATATCATCTCTAAGCGAATGTAACTCGGTTGTAACTTCATTGAAGTGATGTCGCACTAAAAAGATTGTCACTCCGCTAATTATGCTGATGATAGTTAATAGAATTTCTGGGTTTAGATCCATTTTTTTCGGCTTCCCATAACTCTTGGTCCGTTTTACAAATCGGTGTCCTCTTGGCTATTATAGTATCTTTTTTTGTCTCCGTCACTTCTGGCGATTTGTAAATCGGTATCACGTTTTTCAACAGTAGTAAGTATGTCATGATTAATACCCACAAAACAAAAATACCAAGAGTTAAACCAAAAAGTATCAAATAGCTATTTGTGGTCATTGTTTTACCTTTGAAAAGTCTGATGCCAACATAGATATTATGTGGCTATCAATGTATGATCCTGATTTGAAATAAGAATCACGAAAAGTACCCTCTTTTTGCATGCCTACTTTGAGAAATAACGCCATAGCAGGATTTGCAAAAAAAGTTTCTCCCCAAATACGATGTAATCCCAGATCAACAAAGCCGTGATGTAACAGAGTTTTGAGAGCACCCTCACCGTATCCCTGGCCGTGATGCTCTGGACCAATATACAAACTAAACTCGGCACTACGATTTTGACGATCGATCGATGTCAGACCACAAACACCGACCACACAATGGTCGGCAACAATCTCAAACATTCGAATAGTTTGATCACCTTGAATCCTCTCATGCCATTTCAATTGGTCAACTTCGCTAATAAGACCAGTCTGGCGGCACCAAGATCTAATCAATGGATTGTTTCTCCAATTTCTATAAATCTCTAAATTTTGATCTTTTAAAGTATCTAATTTAATTCCGTAACAAAAATCAATCATAAATCACCCATAAAATCCATAAAATCCATAAAANCAAGAAAGTCGCGTAACAAAAATCAATCATAACAACATTTCAAGAACTTGATCATACGTTATGGTTTGGCCTTCATTAAGATCTAATAGTTGTGCTAATTTTTTATTGAAATCTTTTAATTCAGAGCTCAATTCTTTTGATTTAACATCTAATGTTTTTTTGTGCTCAAGCAAACGTTTGAGATCTTTTTTTTCATCTGCATTTAGTGTTTTTTTTGTCATATTAACCCTTTCTTGTTTGGTTAGAAAATGGGCTCGTTGGCATCTGGCCTTCGAGCATTACGTTATTAAGTCCTGATGTCATTATCGACGATGCTATTTTCAAAGTTTTATCAAACTGATCTAAAAGATGATAGTTTGAAAAAAAGCTAGGACCAAATAAAAAACCTGCTTTACACATCTCCTGCCAAAATCTGGCTATGTATGACATATCACCCTGGAATGCACCTCTGGCACCCCATCCGACTATCCTGAAATGTGGCTCTGTCATTTCATTCAGAGATTTTATAAAAACCTTTGTCCGATCATTTAAATCTGTGACGTTGTATGTCGGGTTATGCTTTGCAAGCTTTAGTGTCTTATTAAGAGCAACCAAAGACTGTACATGACCATGGTAGGTGCCAGAACAAAAGTAATCGTTATCCATGAGCTCTTTTTTACCACCCAAAACAGCAACCTTTTCCCCATTGGCTAGTGCTTTTGACATGCAAATAAGATCAGGAGATATACCGTAATGGTTTGATACCGACAAAGAATGATAACGTAATCCGGTTATGACCTCATCGAAAATCAAAACGATACCATGTTTGGTGCAATACTCTCTAAGATCATTTAAAAAAGCGATTCTCTCTTTGGAATCATCTAGCTCAACCGGCTCAAGGATAATACCAGCCACTTTTGTAGGGTCATCAATTTTATCAACACCCTCAAATTTTGAAATGTTTGACTTGATGTTTTTACAAACACCATTAGCTGGCTCGGTCAATGAGACAAACTCATTGTGCCAACCGTGATACCCAGACGATAAAATAAGATCTCTGGAAGTATATGACCTAGAAATTAATGTTGCCGCTGTACAGGCGCTTGAGCCGTCATTTAAAAATTTAACCTTTTCGATAAACGGAAAAATAGACTTAACCATGAAAGCGGCATCGGTTTCTACGGTTGTTGGAAGACTATGACATCCACCATAGTAAATGTATTTCATTATTTCATCGATAATGGCCGGATTACCATAGCCAAAAAGGTTAGTACCTAACCCACAAATATAATCTACATATCTTTTACCTGTAGTATCAAACAAAAAACAATCTCGACCATACTCAATGTGGCTTGGATAAACACCATCTATAAAACGATCCCAATGCTTGGAATTTGTAAGAGCTCCCTGCGCAATGGACCTTATGGCCTCACTTTTATAAATACTAGTAATCATAAACTCCATATCCTTTCTTTTTTGCAGCAATATCTTTTCTCATCTTTTCACAATAAATTTTTTCTACATTCTTAAATTCTTCTAATGTGTCAATGCTATATTTGTAGCCAGACATGTCCAAAACATAGGACAAAATACCAAACTTCATCCACGGCTGTTTATTTGATCTCAGAAACGTTGTTACATGCTCAAGATCGGAACTAGTNCCATGGTCGTAAACGTTGTCACGGAGCCAATTAAAAGCCTCTGCGCTCATAATCTCAACGTCAAAGCCATCTGGCATGGTCCGGTAATTCTCGTCAACATTGGATAGGTAATCGAGCCTACGATTGACAATTGTGTTGATCGTTTTGGTGATCAGCTGGTGAGGAATAAAAGGACAATCTGCTGTCAACCTCATAATGTAAGTAGGATCGAAATCTAAAAGCTTCTCATACCGAGAAAAAACGTTTGATGGATCTCCAGCAATTACAGAAGATATCTTGCTTTTGCAACACAATAGCTTTTCATCCCAAAAAGCTTTTTCATCATCTGGGACCAAAACATAAACAAGACATTCTGTGTTGTTCTTAAACTTATGCTTATTGATCTTCTCTATGCCTCTATTGACATTATCAATCATGTGATAAATCAACTCTTTGTTTTCTATTTTATATAGACTTTTTTCAGGCAGCCTAGTGCTGGATTTCCTGCATTGTATCCCTATTGCTATTCTGATCATTTTTGTCCTCGTATGTATTGTATAACACGATTATGAGATTTATAAATATACGACAAATCAGAATGATTGTGGTCACTATTTAACCAACCAGCAATCATGTCATAATAACCACGATCGACATCATCTAGTGTTAAGATCTTACCGTTTATCACACAAGTCCAACGCGGAGATGCCCGTCTTAGCACCACAGGAATAGTTTTATCTTCATGCATACCTATTATGTTAATGCAATCCCAATGCAAGCCATCTTTTCCGCTATGTATAAAATCCCAAACAGACATCTTGTTTTTAACTAAGACAGGCACCAATTTTGATCCCCAACAATATTGGTTCACCATCGTCAACTTAAGGCCTGGCATGTTGCACAAGTCAATAATCTCATCCATGTTTTTTGATATAGGCTTTTCACACAAAATAGGCCACGAAGAATTTATGTTGTGATACTTTTTAATAATTTCAAAATGGGTGTTTGTTGGTGTGGCAATTACAACACCATTTATTTTTTCATAAGGGATAGCATATTTTTTCATCCCAACATCATCAACATAAACATGATGCCCGAGAGAGGTCAAAATAGCTCTATAACGCATCCCCATATTCCCATTGCCGCCAACAACAACATAACTACTCATAAAATCCTTTCAATAAGATGCATTAGTTCAAATCTATTAAATTGTTCCGCTGTTTCACTTGTAAAGTCATAGTCTGGAAACATGTGCTCATGGAACTTTTCACCATCACGCAAACATGTTTCAACAAAGCAATCTTTGAATTCAAGTAGATCATGTCCTCTATTAAGCAACACATGATAAAGAGCATCTAACAAAACCAAAAGGCTAGAAGCCTTCATTGCAGGAACATGAGCCTGCTTTATAATGTCAGAATGCTTGTCATTCAAAACACTAGATACAAACTTTATTGCATCCTCTAACAAAAGCCAAAACCTTGTGCAATTGCTATCTGTCAGCATGATAGTCTGTTTTTTGATCATGCAATCCGCAAAATAATGTATAGCAGATCCTCTTGATCCAAGTATATTACCCCAACGAAAAATGTAAATAGGAAGACTGTCCCAAATAGCCTCTTGAAATAAGTATTTTTCGGACAAAGCCTTAGACATGCCATAAGCATTAATAGGCATAACTGCTTTGTCTGTCGTAAAAAATACATATTTAGAAGCATTAAACGATCTCGAGTAATTGAATACTATTTTTGTTCCCTCATAATTTGTCTTAACAAACTGAGAAACGTTTTCTTCGCCAAGATCAACGTGCTTTAATGCTGCTGTGTGGAACACAATATCGTAAGGATAGTTAGTATCAAATGCTGATGCAACGCTTTCGCTGTCTCTAATGTCGCCAATAATTAAATTTACAAATGGATATTTCTTTTTCAAAGAAGCTTGCTTTAACTCATCTCTGGAAAAAACCGTAATTCTATTCTTGCTACCGTAATAGTGTGCTAATAGCGATTGGCCTAGCGATCCTGTGCCGCCTACAATCAAAATGTTCATAAAAATCTATCCTCTTGGACTATATTCAAAAATGTGCTTTGGATCTAATGGCGTGATCTTTATAACTGCGCTTCCCCTGCAAAGATCAGATAATAAATCCTTAGCATCTATCGTCAAAACTTCCTTTTTATTCTTTTCAAAATCTAATAACTCTTTTTCCAAACAATGTATTGTCTTTTTAGAAATGTAAAATTTTAAAAAATAAATAACTGCTAATGCAAAAAAGAATAATCCAAATATACTCAATATGTAAATTAGTTCAATATGAGAATCCATTAATTTAAATCCTTAAGTTAGTTCATTTTTCTAATGTTTTTTACCTCTTAGTTACTCTCTAAAGCTGCCAGTCTTGCTGACAGGGATTCTATGAGTGCTTGCTGTTCTTGGATTGCTTTCATAAATACCC
>JGI10211J14876_10001469_pt1 | contig 10331 bp, 9 predicted proteins | sample Etolagsediment_FD_14876 | JGI IMG/M metagenome (IMG submission 14876)
TTCACGGCTGTAACAGGGGTTCGACTCCCCTACGGGACGCCATATAAATAAACCCGCAATGACTTGTCATTCGCGGGTTTTTTATTGCCTATCTATTCTGTTCAAATCTTTTTTATTCAAGCGATTAAACATTTACATGTTTACATTAGAGCTTTAAAGCTTTAAAGCTTTAAAGCTTTTCTAGGTAGGTATATGACTTAGAGTTTGTGAGGTTTAAAACTTACCAGGCCTGGTAAGTTCTTAATAAAGTTATTTTCAATGCAGTAAATCTAATGAGAGTAGGTTAAAAATGTAAGAATTTACTCAGTTTTAATTGAAACAGATTCAACGTTAGGAATCATTTCAATGTAATCGAGCAGATCACCAAGGTTAGTTGTGTAGTCCAACTCTAATGTAAGAACCATATTAACGCTATTCTCTTGAGTATTTGTTTTGGTTTGTGAGGCTATTAAGTTTATATCTAAATCTGTTAAAGCCGACATAACGTCTCTAAGCAACCCTTTACGGTCAAAGGCATTGACTTGTAATTCAGCATTGAAGCAGGGTTTTTCAGCTTGGTTTTTATCCCAAGAAACCTCAATAAGTCTTCGTTGATCATCGTGTGACAGATTTAATATATTGGCACAATCGTGTTTATGAATCGTTACGCCACGGCCACGAGTGACAAAGCCAACAATGTCATCGAATGGCTTTGGAGTGCAACACGGAGCTAAATAAGTGGTTAGGTGTACCGCTCCAATGACATAAGCTTGAGCATGTTCTTGTTTATTAGCAATATCAAAACCAAAGGTTCGTTGCTGCCTAGACTGATTTTGCTCAGGCCGAAGCACGGATTGAATAGCATTGGTTAATTGACGCTCATTAATACGGCCTTTACCGATATCTTCAAAAAACGTTTCAACTGTTTCATACTTAAAGCGTTTAGCAATCTTTGAACTAGAAACGCTTTCAGCATGTAAACGTTTGATTTCACGGTTAAATAAAGATTCACCAGTCGAAATATTTTCAACTTTATTTTGCTTGTTAAACCAGTTTCTAACCTTATTTCTAGCACTACTGCTGGTTAAATACCCAAGGTTAGGGTTCAGCCAATTACGACTAGGTTCCCCATTTTTTATGGTAAGAATTTCAACCTTATCACCGGTATTTAAAACATGACTAAGCGATTGAATTCGCCCATTGATTTTTGCACCACGGCACCTATGGCCAAGCTCTGTGTGAATTTGATAAGCAAAATCGAGCGGGGTGGCACCTTGTCTTAAAGTAATAATCTCATTTTGAGGCGTCATGATATAGATGTGTTTACTTTGAAGCTCTGTACTAATTTCTTTAAAGATATCAGGGTCTTCAGAGTTTTCTAAAAGCTGTCTTATATTTGCAATACTGCGCTCAAGATTTTCATCAAACTGGCTGTCTCCGCCTTCCTTATAACGCCAATGAGCTGCAATACCGTACTCAGCACTATGGTGCATTTCTGGAGTTCGTATTTGAATTTCTACGGTTTGACCTTGTGGACCAATGATTACAGTATGTATTGATTGGTAGCCATTCTCTTTAGGCGTGGTTATATAATCATCAAACTCATCTCTAATATAGTTCCAACGACTATGAATCAAGCTTAATGTTTCATAGCACATTTGTACGCTATCAACATAAATACGCACAGCACGAAGATCGTATAACTCATCTATCGGTAAGTTCTTACGCTTCATCTTTTTCCAGATGCTGTATATGTGTTTAGGGCGGCCAGTGATTTTGGCTGAAATGTTATGCGCTTTTAACATTTCATCAAGTGTATCTAAAACGATTCCTATATAATTTTCGCGTTCAGAACGTTTAGCTTGTAATTGCTTTGCTATTTTCTTGTATTCATCAGGGTGCAGGTATCTGAAAGAAAGGTCTTCTAGTTCCCACTTTAACTGAGCAATCCCTAAGCGGTTTGCAAGAGGTGAAAAAATGAGCTCAGTTTCTGCGGCGATTTGATGGCGAACTTCTTCACTCTCATGTTTTAACTCTCTTAATCGAGCAACACGGTAGGCAAGCTTCATAATCATAATTCTGATATCAGAAGTCATGGCTAACAACATTTGTCTTAGTCGCTCATTCTGAATATCATCAGGCTTACGATCCACATCAAAGTCTTTGAATTTATTGAGTTTTCGAACACCTTTAACAAGTTTTGCAGTTGACTGCCCAAATAGCTCCACAATGTTTTCGATAGGGTATATTGCTTCTAAATTGGCATCACTTACCAGTGTTGCAATTAAAGTCTCTTCATCCAGCTTAAGAGAGGCTAGAATTTCGGCTACTAAGTAGCTGCGAACACTGCCTTTTTCAGGTAGGTTGTCTGATTCTAAAGACATAGCACAAGCCTGCATGCAACGGGCTTGCTGGGCTTCTGTTAAAGTAAAGTCTTTGAAGACATCTTCATATAGTTGCTGAACGGTTTTCATTTTAAATGAGAGTAATCCTTTAGGATTTATTAATCGAATTATTTTATCGACTTTTGAGACTTTAATATTGGTATTTTCACTAAAAGATTTTATCGATAAACAAGTTGTTATAAAGCTCCTGGTTTATCAAGCTTTGCAATGCGATAATATGGCATTATTTTTATACCAACAATTATGTAACCGAGAGTATTTTGACAGATATAAATTACCCTAATCTATCTCAAGAAGCGATTATCAACAATCGAACTCATTCAAGCAGTGCTGTAGGATTTTCCGTTGCCCCGATGCTGGATTGGACAGATAGGCATTGTCGATATTTTCACCGTCAACTAACCAACCAGGCCTGGTTATATTCGGAAATGGTGACAACAGGTGCGATTATTTATGGAGATAACCTTCCTAGGTTTTTAGGTCATAGTGATGAAGACGCACCAGTTGTTTTACAGCTGGGTGGAAGCGACTCTAAAGACTTAGCGACCTGTGCCAAGCTCGGTGAAGAGTGGGGTTATTCGGAAATAAATCTTAATGTCGGTTGCCCAAGTGACCGCGTACAGAACAATATGATTGGTGCTTGTTTGTTCGGGCATCCTGAACTTGTTGCAGAAAATGTCGCTGCAATGAAAGCTAAGGTTAACATTCCAGTTACGGTCAAAACCAGAATAGGAATTGACGAGCAAGAAGATTTTGATACTTTGTATCATTTCGTAAAAGGGTTAGATAGCGCTGGTGTTGATGGTTTAATTATTCATGCTCGTAAAGCCTGGCTACAAGGCCTATCGCCTAAAGAAAACCGTGAAATTCCTCCTTTGAGATATGACTGGGTTCACAGAATTAAAGCCGAATTTCCAGATTTAGATATTGCTATAAATGGTGGTATTAAAAGTCATGAACTGGCTTTAGAGCACTTTCAAGACCATCAAGAGTTGCCACCCGTTGATGGTGTAATGCTGGGCCGCACGGCTTATGAACAACCTTATATTCTCTCAGAGGTTGATAACCTTTATTATGGCGTTGAATCTCCAGTTATTACTAGAGAGCAAGTCTTGAAAAATATGTACCCTTATATTGAAGCACACCTATCTAATGGTGGAAAATTGATTCAAGTATCTCGTCACATGCTTGGTTTGTTTCATGGCTTACCAGGCGGCCGAATTTGGCGTCGCCATATATCAGAAAACGCATTTAAACAAACATCTGGTATTGAAATTATTGAACATGCTTACCAATTGGTTAAGGATGAAATCAAAAGAATGGAAGATAGGGTATGACTTTTTTAGAAGTGCCTTTCAGGGAAAAAGACCAAGCAAAGGCTTTAGGTGCGCGTTGGGATGCCGTCAGTAAACGCTGGTATGTACCAGAAGCTTTACAAGGTGAATTAGATTCTTTTCAAAAGTGGTTACCTCAAACTCCAAATTTAGTAAATGATAATACTGAAACACCATCATTAACACTTGGATTAGACACCGTTGGTTTTATTGAGCCTAGCAACGGAGAACAGCAAAAGGGCGCTAAACTTTCAGTTGTTCTTAGCAAGGTACAAGCGGCGTTAAGACAGGGTTTTCCAGGTGGTGTATGGATTATTGCAGAAATAGCTAACATTAATTCACGTCGAGGCCATATCTATCTAGAGTTAACTGAAACCAATGATGGCGGTCAAGTGATAGCAATTTGTAGAGCAATGATTTGGCAAAGCCAGGCAAATAGGCTATTACAACGTTTTGCAACAGAAACAGGAAGTGAATTATCTATTGGGCAAAAGGTTTTAATTCTTGCAGAGGTGAGTTTTCACGAACAATATGGTTTCTCTTTTACCGTACAGGATTTAGATCCAAACTACACGTTAGGAGAGCTTGAGCAAAAATTAGCTAAAATCCGTCAAAACCTGATTAAGAAGGGTGTCTATCAGTTAAATAAAAGCTATCAACTACCTACTGATTATTTTAGACTTGCGGTCATAGCCCCTCCTGAAGCAGCTGGTTTGGGTGATTTTAGAGCGGATGCAGATCAGTTACAGCTAAATAAACTTTGTGAATTCAAATATTTCTATAGTAGTTTTCAAGGTGAAAAGGTTGAAAGTGAAATGCTAGCAGCTATTACAGCTGTGCGCTCCCTTCATCAAACCAATCCTTTTGATGCGCTGGTTATCATTCGAGGTGGCGGAGCCAAGCTAGATTTAAATATGCTTAATATTGAGTCACTTGCTGAAACTCTATGCAGCATTGAACTACCGGTTTTTTCAGGTATAGGTCACGAACGGGACAATACAATCCTAGATGAAATTGCACACACTCGTTTTGATACGCCTAGTAAGGTGATTGGCTTTATTAAAAACCAAATTATTCAGCAGGCCCAAAACGCCCAAAGTAACTGGGTGAATATTGAGCAATCAAGTCGAATTCAAGTACAGCGCTTAGAGCATAGAATCAATAAGTTAAACCATGAAATCACGCAAAACAGTTTAAGTTGTGTCTATCGCTGGCAAAAAAGTTTAGAGCCAATTAATTTCGAAATCAGACGTTTAAGCGAGAATAAAATTAATCGTGTGTCGAATAATATTGAATCATTTTACCAAACGATTAGCTCTGAAGTTAGGCGCAATTTGAGCGTGGTAGAAAGCGAAATAGGGCAGTTAAAAGAAACCGTTGTTCAAGAAGCCAAGCGTACTGTTGCGACTCAGAAACAGCAGATTATACAATCCATAGCATTTATTCTCAGTTCAGGGCCTAAATCACAGTTAAACAGGGGGTTTAGCATTGTAAAAGACACCTCTGGAAAGCCTATAGCTACAGCAAAAGAGGCTTTAAAGCATACTGAAATCGAGCTAGAGTTTAGTGATGGAATTGTTAAAGCAGAAGTATCCAAAAACCAGTCAGTTAAAAGTTAACAAAATCAGTATTCGATGTTTTAAATAGGTGTGCTATAAGGGACATCTTCAGCATGAAATGAAAGGACAAAATATGACGCAATCAGCTGAAAGCTTTAAAGAAAATTATCAAAAATTACAGGAAATCGCACAAAAACTCGCTAATAGTGGTGAAGTAGATATTGATGAGTTGGTTCCAATGGTAGATGATGCGACGCGTGCCTATCAGTTATGTAAATCTAGAATAGAAGCCGTTGAATCAGCTTTAAATACACGCTTAGAAACTGAGACAAGCTCTGAAAACGAGGATTAAATAATGAAATCAGCTACTATTTATCATAATCCAAGATGCTCAAAAAGTAGGAATACTTTGTCAATCCTTAATGAAAATGGCTTTGATGTAACTGAAGTACGATATTTAGAAACACCGCCAAGCAGCTCTGAGCTAAAAGAACTCTGTAAGCTAATGAATAAAACACCATTAGAAATAGTGAGAACGGGTGAAGGTTTATTCAAAGAACTTGGGTTAAATAAGAGCGATAACAAAACCGATGATGAATGGTTGCAAGTGTTAGCTCAAAATCCAAAGCTAATAGAAAGACCAATAGTAAAAATTGGTAATAAAGCCATTATAGGTAGGCCACCAGAAAATGTCTTACAAATTATGTAATTAGGTTAAATAGTTATCCAGATAGAAAACAGCTCCATGAAATCAAAAGTTACCAGGCCTGGTAACTTTAATATAATTCGTCAATAACAAATCCAATCTTTAAGTTAATAAAATAAAAAAACCGTATCTTTTTTAAGTAAGCAATTGCATGACTTTAGACTAATCTTAAATTAATTCATTTTTTAGCTAAGTAGGGTTCTTATTCATATCCAGTATATTTTTATGTATAATTCAATTTAACATAATATATATTATACGAACCAAGTACAGAATTAGACTAGCGCTCAAAAAACCTTAAATAAACTCTAACACTATGATTTATAATTAAAATTATATAGATAGATGGTTTATTAAAAAACCTTTCTAGTAATTGAGCTGCACAATAAACACTCAATTCATTAATTTAAATATTCTGTGCTAAAAAAATATTAAAGATAAATTTTAAACTTCTACTGACTTTTATTTTATGATTATGCCAACTACCGTTTTATGGCTTAGATACCATTTGGCTTTCCACGATTTTATTTGAAAGGATTTTATATGCAAACTCATCAAGATTTTAAACCTGGTATTTATCTTGTAACTAAAGGTCAATATGAAGGTGCAGCGATATTCCTTATTGAAGTATCAGAACCTGAAGAAAGTGAATTTGTGTATATGACTATCTTTAACCCAGAAAGTGAAGAAAGCCATGAAATTTCTTTTGATGAATGGATGGTAATGAACAATGAAGATGGCTTGACTTGGAGTTCAGAGATTCCTGACGATGTTAAAGACTTATATTTAAAAGGAAGTTTTTCTTTGATTCAAGGACTGGATTAAGAGCTTTAGCCTGCTACTAAAGCAAAAAACCTGCTGAGCTTGACGTTATTACAATTTACATCAAGGTCACAACAGGCTTTCTATCTAAGTAGGTCTTTATAACTTAGGTCTTTATAACTAAAGTCATTTAGTCATGTTTTAAGTTAATACTAGCTTTGTGCATCTAATACGATTGTAATCATTGGAACAATCGAAATTAAGGCCAGTAAGATTGGAACCCAGGCCTTCTCTTCTTTATTTTTAACCCCAATAAGACCCGCAATAATCGCTACCGGTGCAGCTACCCAAGCAATTGGTGGAAATACAAAGCTAAACAAGATAGCCACTACACCTGCAATCATTCCTAACGTAGCTGAATCGCCAGGTTTGTAAGTTTTAGTGTTGCGCATATCGTCAGGTTGTGTGCTTGCTGATTTCAGTCGCCCTATTATTCCATTAACATCAGATTCACTTAATTCATCCTGTACAACTTCCAAGTCAGTCATGCCTAAGGTAATCTTTTTATTTAGGTATAGTGCTTTAACAAGGTCATCCCAATTCGCATCATCGTTTAACTGATCAACAATTGCATGTGCATCTTCTTTTAATGACATATTTTTTCCTCTGAACTTTGTTTCAAACCAATGAAATCTTCTATGTATTGGCTTGTACTTTGTAAAAATTGAGTAATTTAAACAATCATACCGTCTCTACAAATTAATTTCATGCACTAAGTATGGTTATTAGCTTACGTTTTATATTTATTTTCGATTATTATATCTATAATACTGTTTATTACTATTCTATTTTTCCAGGAGCTTTCTACAATATGGCACTAATGCCCGGCTTACAAATTAATATGGGTCAGCAGTTAAAACTGACCCCTCAATTACAGCAGTCGATCAAAATATTGCAGTATTCTGCTTTAGAAGTTCAGCAAACAATTGAAACAACACTAGAAACAAACTTCATGCTTGAAATGGATGAAGGTTTTGACCAAGAAATCGACGAAAATGAAGAGCTTGAAAATACTGACACTAAGAATGATAGTTCTGAGAAAGAAAGCACTCCTGCTGATGAAATGCCATTAGACATTAACCAATCAGAAACAATCAAAGATGACATGGAAGTTGATTGCGATTGGGAAGATGTTTATTCCGACCATACACCCTCTTCCTCTTCACAAAGCTCTGAAGAGTATGCCAGCGCAGAAACTTACACAGCATCAGAAGAAAGCTTACATGATCATTTATATTGGCAATCTGAAATTTATCCTTGGGCTGATGATGAGTCGGTAATTGCTTCTTATATTATTGATGACATTAATGAAGAAGGATACTTATCGAGTAGCTTAGAGGATATTACCCTTTCAATTTCTCAAAATGAACCCGATGTTATTGTATCAGCCGCGGAGGTTGAAGCTGTACTTCTATCCATACAACAGTTTGAGCCAACAGGGGTTGGTGCTAGGACAGTTCAAGAAAGTTTACTGTTACAGTTAGCTACACACCCTAAAACACCTTATGTTATGACCGCTATTCAATTAATTACTGAGAACTTTGATTGGTTGTCTTTCCATGATTCTAAACGTATTAAAAAACTATATGGTTTAGATGATGAGCAACTTGGACATTTAATCAAGTTAATTCAAACTTTAAATCCAAGACCAGGTCGTGATTATTCAAGCACGCAGTCTGAAGTTATTGTGCCTGATCTTAGATTACGAAGAGTTAAAACGGGTTGGCTTGTTGAGCTGAACGCGAATGCATTTCCTCGTTTATCAATAAATTCAGCCTACATTGAACTGGCGAGCAATTTAAAAAATGATGAACAATCTAAGCAGATTAAAGAACAACTCATTGAAGCTAAGGGCCTTATTAAAAGTATACACAGTAGAGGCGAAACTTTATTACGTGTAGGAAAGTTTATTGTACAAAAACAGGAACGATTCTTTGAAGAAGGCGAGCATGCCATGCAACCTCTCGTATTAAGAGAAGTCGCTGATCACTTGGAATTGCATGAATCTACAATTTCACGTGCGACCAACCAAAAATACATTCAAACACCTCGTGGTACTTTTGAGCTTAAATACTTCTTCTCAACTGGCGTGAGTCAATATGGTAGCGCCGATCAATCTGCAATTGCTATCAAAGCACATATTAAAGAGCTTATTGATGCTGAAGACCCTCAAAAGCCATTAAGCGATAGTAAATTAATGAGCCTTTTAGAAGATAAAGAGATTGTCGTTGCTCGAAGAACGATTGCCAAATATCGAGAAGCTCTTAAAATACCCTCCTCAAGTGAGCGTAAAAAACTTAATCAATTTAAGTTTTAATAGCTATTGATAATTAACATTGGTTAAGCGTTATTAAAATAATTAACCATTATCTTTTAGCTTAGCTAGCGTATTTCATGACAGCCTCTTAGTTGAATTATAGTAATTTCAGAGTGCTGCTTTTATAATAACCAGATAATTTATATTAAAGACGTTGAACAATATTGTGAATAGAGTAAATGTAGAACAAATTCAAGAAGCTGCTCAACAGCAGTGGGAACAGCAAGCCGAAGTTAAAGAGTATATGTCGGCAGTCAATCCACCAATGCCAAAAATTGATGTTATTGACTACCCTAGTGCTTTGCACGAGGGAGGTGAAACTCGTATTATTCCATTTGACCTTTCACAACAACTAGAAACAAATTATCCTGCGACTTCTCCTAATTTAATGGCTAGTTATCTTAAGATTTCTACGGATGATACGCTTAAAACAGATGCCTCAGTCACCTCGCAGATGTTCTATGTAATTCGTGGATCAGGTCTAACTCAGATGAAACACGGTACTATTAAATGGAAAGCCGGTGATTTATTTACTCTTCCAGGAGTACCTGACGCATTACATACAGCAACTGAAGATTCTGCTATTTATTGGGTGCATGATGCTCCCCTTTTAAATTATCTTGGCGTTGCGCCAACGAGTGAACGTTTCCATCCTGTTTTATATACCAAAGAGCGTTTATGCAGTGAGCTACAAGCCGTTCGCAAAGAGGCAGAAGGCAGAAATCGTACAGGTTTCTTACTATCAAACCCTCATTTTCCGCAAACGATGACCTTAACCCATACATTGTGGGCTTTGTATAATGTGTTGCCGGCAGGTGTTGTGCAAAAACCACATCGACACAATTCTATTGCTCTTGATTTTTGTGTTAGTGCAGGACCAGATACCTATACAATGATTGGTAAAGAAATTGACGAAAATGGTGATATCATCAATCCTATCAAAGCGATGTGGACACCTGGTTCAGCCTTTATCACTCCTCCAGGGTGGTGGCATTCTCATCATAACGATTCTAGTGAAGATGCGATTGTATTACCTATTCAAGATGCTGGAATCATTATGAATATGCAGGTTTTAGACTTTCAATATATTCGTTAATATTGCCAATTAATGTAATATTTTAGTTTTTATAGATAGTACAACTATCCCTACTTCAGGACGTAGATATGCAAAATATGGATTACAAGATTGCCGTTATCGAAGATGATGAA
>JGI10211J14876_10001470_pt1 | contig 10328 bp, 11 predicted proteins | sample Etolagsediment_FD_14876 | JGI IMG/M metagenome (IMG submission 14876)
GACCTTACCCTTATAATCGGTCCACGGGAGGCTCACAGGTTTGATGAGGTGTACAATCTTGCCAAAGATTGTGGATTAAAGGTAATAAGAAAAACGCAATTGCCTGTAGACCAGACCGGTGCTGTTCCGTACGCCTCATCCCACGGAGCAGGTGGGGCAGGGAGACACGAGCGGGAAGGAAACCAGAAATACAATGTTTTTATTCTTAACACACTCGGTGAATTGGGCCAAGTTTATGGTTTAGCTGATATTGCCTTTGTAGGTGGAAGCCTTGCTCCTAAAGGCGGCCATAACCTTTTAGAACCAGCATTTTTTGGTATACCTGTCCTTTTTGGCCCCTACATATACAATTTCACTACTATGGCAGAATTAATGATCAAATACAGGGGCGGTAAAATGGTTGCTGATGAATCAGAATTGCTCAATGTTATGGTAGAGCTATTAGCTCAAAAAAGTAAAAGAAACGAGATAGGAAAAAAGGCTAAGGAATTTGTGGAGCAAAACCAGGGAGCTCTTGCGAGGGTAATGGGAATTCTTGAACCCTATATTGAAATATCCAAGGTCCATTAAGTAAATAATCTAGCAAACATAAGAAATATAACAACCATAAAAGCCTAATAAACACAAGAAACCATGAAAGCGGTTAATTGGTCAATTCTGCACTCAACAAAGGAAAAAAATCTTTTTACATTTTTTTTGAAAGGTCTTTCATTGTTGTATAGTCTTGCTATTCAATTGAGACTTTTGGTGTATAAAACTGGTTTTTTAAGGGCCAAACACCTTCCCGCTCATGTAATTAGTATTGGAAATATAACAACAGGTGGCACAGGAAAAACACCGTTTGTTGCCATGCTCGCCACGTGGGCAGAAACACATGGATTTAAGGTGGCTATCCTCTCGAGAGGTTATAAAGGAAAGAGAACCAATGATTCACTTGTTGTATCTGATGGAAAAACGGTTTTGGCATCTGTCGATGATGCAGGAGATGAACCAGTTATGTTAGCTACAACATTATCTTCTGTGCCTGTATTAATATCCAAAAAAAGATATAAAATTGGATCTCTCGCCTTAAAACTTTTTAATTCGGAGTTACTGTTATTAGATGATGGATATCAGCACCTATCATTGTATAGAGATGTGAATATTCTTCTGGTAGATGCTAAAAGGCGATTTGGAAACAGATCGCTGCTACCCATGGGTCCGTTGCGTGAGCCGATTGAGCAAATAAAAAGAGCGGATATTATTGTTATCACCAAATGCACAAATACGGATTCTGGAGGTAAGCTCGTCGATTATTTTCAAAATAATTTCCCTGATAAATCCATATTTCGATCGAGGTATTTTCCTCATCAAGTCATATTTCCCCTTGCTGGGAATACACATTCACCGGATATTTTGAAAGGGAAGAATATTATGGTTTTTGCAGGGATAGCGCATCCAGATGATTTTTTAGAGACGGTAAAAAGGTGTGGGGCCAATATCGTGCACTTCAAAGCTTTTTCTGACCACCACTTTTTTAGCGCACATGAGATTAAAGAGCTTGTATCAAGGAAAAAACAATCAAATGTAGATTTTTTATTGACCACAGAGAAAGATTGGATAAGGATTGACGGTAAAATTGATACTGATTTGGACATTGCTATATTAACTATAAAGATAGGTCTTCTTTCTGGTTCAAATACCTTTTTTGAAAGCATCAAGCAGGGAATGATTCGATCTAATAAAACATTCAGCCACTAAGTCACCAAGGCACAAAGGAAACGGATGAATGATAATATAATTTTTGGTAACTTCGCGTCTTGGTGGCTAAATGATAATAATATAATTTACAAAAAATGAGAGTCAAATTCAGGCATAAAATCTTAAATCAGGATGTTAGGAAAATACTGGTTAGATCTCCTAATTGGATAGGAGATACAGTAATGATGATCCCCTCACTAATGGCACTTAAAGCAACTTTCCCTTATGCTCAAATAACAGTCTTGGCTAAACCTTGGGTTATTCCACTTTTAGAAAATCATCCCTCAGTGGACAAAACAATGATCTTCGACAAAGGTGATGGTGCTTTTACCTCATTAAAAGAATTAGCAAGGATTATATCGTGGTTGAGGGCCGAGAGATTCGATCTGGCTGTTCTCTTTCAAAATGCCTTTGAGGCCGCATTGCTTGCCTATATAGGAAAAGTTAAATATAGGGTTGGTTACACTACAGATGGAAGAGGCTTTTTATTGACCCATAAAGTGAAAAGAGATCAACATGTTCTCTTAATCCATCAAGTTGAATATTTTCTAAGTCTCATAGAGGCCATGGATTGGCATGTCAAAGAAAGAGAGCCTATTATATACGTTAACGACGAGGATGATAGATCAGGGTCTTTAATGGTATCCTCTATGGGCATAGAAGATACTTCTTTTATTTTTGGAATTAATCCAGGTGCTGAGTATGGGTCAGCTAAGAGATGGCCGGAAGAGAGATTTGCTGTTATTGGTGAGTGGGCTGCCAAAAGATGGGATGCCAAAGTAGTAATATTCGGTTCTTCTTCCGAGGCAGAAATAGCTGCTAAGCTAGCAAATTTAATGCATACTGCAAATCCTGTTAATCTTTGTGGACACACGACGTTAGGTCAAGCAATGGCATTAATCAAGAGATGTAATTTTTTTTTAACAAATGATTCCGGTCTTATGCATATCGCCGCTGCTTTTAATATTCCCTTGGTGGGTATTTTTGGCCCTACTGATCATGTTGTAACTAGTCCGATGAGCAATAATGCAAGAATAATCAGGCATGATATCAATTGTAGTCCCTGTTTAAAAGAGATGTGTCCTTCCGATCATAGGTGTATGCTATCTATTGAGCCGGAGGAGGTTTGGGAAAAAATGGTAGAATTAAAAAAAGAATTAAAAATGTAACTATTCGGCCACAGATTCACACATATGAACACAGATAGGCTTAAATACAAAGAAATCACAAATATTATTCCTATCATCAATTACCTGGCGGTGACAAATATTGAAGTTGGCTTATTATTGAACTTTTGCAGAAAGCCAAAATTCAAAAGATTTGTATATATGATAACAAAATATAAAACATCAGTGGCAATCAGCGTAAACCTGCCCGCCATCCGGCAGGCGGGTCTGTGGCTGAGCAGGTAATGAAAATTTAAAAGTAAAAATTAAATGATGAGACCGGCCGTATTTATAGATAGAGATGGCACTATTAATGAACAACGTGGGTATATAAATCATATAAGCCGATTTGTGCTCTTGCCTGGTGTAGGAGAGGCCATATCCCTTTTAAACAAGAATAATCACATCGTCGTGATAACTTCTAATCAATCAGGTGTGGCAAGAGGGTACTTTCCCATACAATTGGTACAAGAGATCCACGAGTTAATGAAGTTGAAATTGACAAAAGATAACGCACATGTGGATGGGATTTACTTCTGCCCACATCATCCAGATGGAGTTGTGCCTGAATATAGCAAGGAGTGTATTTGTCGAAAGCCGAATGTTGGTCTTATAAAACAAGCTGAAATTGAATTGGCTATTGATATGGAAACATCATACGTAATCGGTGATCGCTTACTTGATATAGAATTTGCACATAATGCAAATCTACCCGGTATCTTGGTGTTAACCGGTTATGGCAAGGGAGAAGTGCACTATAATATGCCTCATAAAAGTATAACACCTGCATATGTGGCAAAAGATTTATTACATGCAGCACAGTGGATCTTGAAACAGGATAAATAAGTTAATGAATGGCAATCCAAATATCTTAGTAATTAAATTGAGCGCAATCGGTGATGTTGTTCATAGCTTGCCTTTCCTGGAAGTTTTAAAAGATAGATTTCCTTTATCTAATATTGACTGGGTGGTTGAGGAAGATGCATCTGGCATAATAGAGGATCATTCTGATATAGATCAGTTGATAATCTTTCCTCGAAAGGGCTGGATAAAGAGGATTATTAAGAAAGGCGAATATCGCAGCGTTGGAAAAGAGGTGGCCAATTTTGTTAAAAAGCTTAGGAAAATTAAATATGATATTGTCGTTGATCTGCAAGGACTTTTAAAAAGTGGCATATTAACCTTCATTGCCAGAGGGAGAAGAAAAATTGCACTTAATGGAGGAAGAGAGGCGAGCTCCATTTTTGTTAATGAACGAGTGGCCATTCCTGATCCAAATATACATGCCCTTGAGAAATATTTATATATTGCCAGGTACTTGGGAGTAACTAGACTTGACTGGAATGGCCAAATTTCCACTAATGCTACAGATAAAACATATGTTGACCATCTCTTACAAGAGATTGGTAATGACAGAACCTTAGTAGCGATTAACCCAATGGCCAAATGGGAAACCAAACTCTGGGGTTTGGATCGATTTGCTTGCCTGGCAGATAGAATAAAAGAAGAATTAGGAGCAGTGGTTATTTTCACTGGAAGTAAAAGTGACACAAAAGCAATAAAAACTATTCTATCAATGATGAATACCAGCCCTCTTAATTTAACTGGAAGGAGTAGTTTAAAAGAATTGGCTTACCTTTATCAAAAATGTGCCGTTGTAATATCTACTGATACAGGCCCAATGCATGTGGCAGCAGCTATGACCTCTCCTGTGGTGATAGCCCTTTTTGGCCCTACCTCTCCTTTTAAAACTGGGCCCTATGGGTCAAAACACAGAGTTATCAGGGCTGGCCTTGAGTGTAGTCCATGTTTTAAAAAGAAATGTGATGATATGTCATGCATGAAGGAGATTACAGTGGATGATGTCTTTGATGTTGTAAACGATGTGTTGTTTACCAAATAATTAAAATTGGGTAGCATAAAGGTCTAAAATGAAAAAATATCCAGTAGAAATAGTCAAGAGCAAAAATTTGCCTTCAAATGCCATGTATCTATCAAAGTGGGGAAGGGGAGCGATTAGTATTGATATTGGATGCGGTCCAGGAAAAGTAAACGGATTTATTGGGATGGATATTCGAGAACTGCCCGGGGTTGATATTGTCCATGATTTGAATCTAACGCCTTGGCCAATACAAGATGAGTCTGTGAGTTTGATTGTTGCAAGTCATGTTATAGAACATGTGAACTGTGTTATTTCGTTTATGTCAGAAATTTATCGTATTTTGAAAAGAAATGGCATGTTAATAATAAGATATCCACATTACTCACAACGACATACATTTAGGGATCCGACACATAAAAGGTTTATGACACTGGAATCATTAGATTATTTTATAATTGGTACGGAATTATTTGGTGAATATTCTGATTTTGGCTTTGAAATGGTTTCTAAAAAATTACATGTTGATAATACAATAGGTTTCTTGACTGCCAAGATTGATTTTGAGGCCTATGAAAAATATTGGTGTCGACTTTTTCCAGCTTGGGAAGTTGTTCTTGAGCTCAGGAAACCTTAGTATAACCTCTATTATTTTTGTTGATTTTATTAAATTCGATCCTGTTAGCGGTACTATACACTTTTTCTAAACCTATAAGTCACTTAATTGGAGGAGTCGTATGGCTATAAGCAAAGAGCTATTGAATATTTTAGTATGCCCACAGTGCAAAGGAGAGATTTATTTGAATGCAGCTGAAGATGGACTTATTTGCGATAAGTGTAAACTCTTATATGAAATAAAGGATGATATACCAGTTATGCTTATAGATGAGGCAAAGAAAATAAAAGAGGATTAATTGGATATCTCTATCATTGTTGTTAGTTTTAATACAAAAGGCCTGTTGCTTGACTGTTTGGCTTCCGTATTTGAAACAGTCAAGGGGATATCTTTTGAGATTTGGGTTGTAGATAATAATTCAACTGATGGAACAGTAGAAGCGACGAGGGAAAAATATCCAACTGTTAAAATAATTAAAAATACCGAAAATGTAGGTTTTGCTGCTGCAAATAATCAGGCATTCAGGCTGATGAATGGCGATTATGCCCTACTGCTCAATACTGATACTGTTTTGACCGACGGATCCGTAAAAGAACTTTTTGATTTTATGGAGGCTAATCTTACGGCAGGCATGGCATGTGGGCAGCTGTTGAATCTGAATGGTTCACGTCAAAATTCTATTGCTAATTTTCCTACGACGCTAACTCTTCTTTTGAATGAGACTCTTCTAAGAATCTTATTGCCTAAAAAATTTCCAAGCAAAAGAAGAAAATACCTATTTCCTTTAAAAATAGATTCATGCATTGGCGCCTGTTTAATGGCTCGAAAAGAGGCTATGGATGATATAGGATTCTTTGACGAGAGATATTTCTTTTTCTTTGAAGAGACCGATTGGGCTTACATGATGAAGCGTGGCAAATGGGCTGTTTATCTTGTACCCACGGCAAAAATATTCCATGCTCAGGGAAAGACGGTAGGAAGCAATGTAAATGCAAGAATTATGTTTTATCGATCAAGGTACCTCTTTTTTAAAAAATGGCACCCCCACTCTTACTCGTTATTCTATTCGGTTATATTTTTAAGGTTGCTAGTCAACATTTTTCTTTCTCTCACTGGCCTATTATTTACCGTAGGCTTTAAAAATTCGCTAAGGAAAAAATTTATTGTGTACATTCAGTTATTTATCTGGCATCTGCATGGATGCCCGGAAAAAAATAAAGGCTAAAACAAATGCTGGTAAAAGGTAAAAATCTCCAATTAAATGGAATCAAAAAGATTCTGTTGATACAATTGGGAGATATAGGGGATGTAGTGCTTACAATCCCAACGATAAGGGCATTAAAAGAGAATAATCCCTCTGGCGAGATTTTTGTTCTTTTAAGAAGCTTTGCCACGGAATTGTTGGAAGGCTGCCCATGGGTGGATGGTCTGATTTCACTAAACAAGAATAACGGGAAGTTTAGAGAGAAGATGGCCTACCAAAAGGCTTTTCTTTCAGGGCTGAGGAGAAAAAGATTTGAATTAGCTATTGATCTGAGGGCTGGAACAAGGGGGGCCTTCCTTTCTTACATAAGTGGGGCAAGATTGAGGGTAGGAAGGTATAGGGGAGATGGAATGTTGTGGAGGAACACCCTTTTTACCCACTTAATCAAGCCTGAGAATGAATTGCAGCAGTATTCTGCCTTGCACAGTCTGAATATTTTAGCCCCTTTTAAGTTAAAGATTAAAAATACATTTCCGGAACTCAATGTTACAAGGCAAAGAGAAAGAAGTGTAGTAGATATTCTTAGAAAAGAGAAAGTAACTTTTGATAGACAGATAATAGCCCTACATCCATTTTCTCGGTGGAGATATAAGGAATGGTCAATCAATAATTATATCAAATTAATCAATTATATAGGCTTAAAGTATGGGATTTCTATAATATTAACAGGTTCAATTGATGAAAAGGGTAGAGCAGCTGAGATCGTTAAGGGGAGCAATATACATGTCTATAACTTAGTAGGGAAGACCTCTCTTGGTGAGTTGGCAGCAATTCTCAAAAAATGTAGTTTATTGATTGGAATAGATAGTGCTTCTATGCACATTGCCGCAGCGGTCGGTACACCTACTGTAACTATATTTGGGCCTTCTTCTCCTACAAATTGGGCCCCAAGGGGTAGGCAACATAACATTATCACTAAGGATCTACCGTGTGTACCATGCAGGCAAAAAGGTTGCAATAATAGTGAAGTGAGTAGGTGCCTTGATGAATTAAGTGTGGAGGAGGTAATCCCTATAGTTGATAATAAAGTCATGGAGATAAAAACTTCAATCAATCTGTGATTACCCCGGATACTTTTTATGACAAATTCTATACTTAAAGATTTTTTTTCAGATAATAGATATTATTATTTCAGAATTTCTATTCTTATAATCTTTTTAGGTTTTGCAATCAGATTATTTTCCTTCCACTATACCTATATCATCAATCCTGATGGAGTATTATATATTCATCAGGCACGAGCAATCTATTATGGCATTAAGGGTTCTATTCTCACATGTTCAATAAGTTATTTATCAAATTACTCGATACTTATTGCCCTTGCATATAAAATCTTTGGTGATTGGGTAGCTGCTGCAAAATCAGTCTCTCTATTTTTTGGCACTATTACATTGATTCCACTCTATTTTTTTTTGGATAGATTCTTTAAAAAAGAAATAACCGTGCTAACCACACTGGTATTTGCCCTTATTCCTATTTTTATTGCCAAGAGCGTTGATGTAGTCAGAGATCCCATATACTGGTTTTTCTCAGTCCTTGGTTTATATCTTTTTGTAAGCCAGATTGAAAAAAGAAACTATCTTTACCTCATCTTGAGCAGCCTTTGCTTCCTTATGGCAGCATGGGCTAGGATTGAGGCAATTTTATTTGTGTTTATATCTTTTATTTTTATCTTATTTATAAAACAAGATAAAAAGATAAAGAGGACCTCAATTTTTGCAATCCCAGTTGTTCTTGTGCTGCTGCTTGGTATCTTTGGCATAATGATCTCTAATGTATCCGTAAATGATTTTTATCGAGGACATGAAATAAAGACTAAATTTTCAGCTCCTATTATTCAATATACAAACCTTAGGCAAAGTTTAGCAGAATTAATGAATCAGCCTTTGGCCCATAATTTGCCAGCTTTCTTGCATAAGGCAAGAAACCTTGTCTGGTTAATTGACCTTGGGACCCTGGTTAGATATGCGGTGAGGTCCTATTTTTATCCCTTCTTTCTCATATTTATAATCGGGCTTGGAGGTGCATGGGGAAAAATAAAGGAAGATAGGCGGATACTATATCTTTCCTTCATTGCTGTTTCTGCGTTGGTTTTATTATATATGCACGTATTGCAGACATGGATGATGTTTGACCGGTTTTTTGCGATTTTTATTTTTCCTTCTTTTATTTTTGTAGGATTCGGTTTGGAAAAGACAGTCCTTTTTTTTAAATCAAGATTCAATCTGAAAGGCTCTGTTGTACTTTCCATTTTATGTCTTCTGATATTGATATGCGCTCTGCCTAAAAGCCTAAAGCCAAGGGAGGATGATAAGCTTGTATTTAAAGAAATAGGAGAGTTCATTGCTGATAGAGAAGGTAACGATAAAGAGATAAAAGTGGCGACATCTACGCAAACCCCAAGTTGGATTTCCTTTTATGCCAATGTTAAGTATAAAGGTGCTCCATGTCCGCAGAAAAATAATGATCTCGAAAATATAATAGGGAAAAGCTATGAGGAATTTGTCCAAAATCTCAAGAGAAAAGGAATCAGATATTTCTTATGGGAAGAAAAGCACTGGCCGAAAGAAAGCTCTTATTTGATAAATAGCATGGATATGAAGGATTTTATTAGGCTTGGGCACTGGAACCATCCTGACACCGGAAAGTTGATCCTTTTCAGGGTGATGTGATGAGGGATAGACCGAGGGATTATTTCAGAGATCCACGTTATGAGATGATAGGATTTGTTCCGGAAAATGCAAAGAAGATTCTGGATGTAGGTTGCGGAGAAGGGTTTTTTGGTTATCAATTAAAGAGAGAGATTAATGTAAAAATATGGGGGAAATTGACAGAACTGCAGCGGAATCTGCTCAAAAGAAGCTTTATAAAGTAATAGTTGGAGACATCTCAAGAACAATTGTTGAACTTCCAGATTCATATTTTGAATGTGTTATCTTTAACGATGTTCTTGAACATCTAATTGACCCATTCACCGTATTAATTAGAATAAAGAGGAAACTGAGTAAGAATGGTCAGGTTATTAGCTCTATTCCTAATATCAGGTACTATGACCAAGTAAAAAAGTTTCTGTTAAAAAAGGAATGAAAATACGAAGATTCAGGGGTTTTAGATAAGACACATTTAAGATTCTTTACTAAAAAAAGCATAATGGATATGTTTGAATCAACAGGATATGATATTTTAAAACTTTGCGGAGTCAAATTACCACCGCCAGAGGTGGTGGCTTGATTATTTTAGTCCTGAAAGGTACCCCTCGTTTGAATCTGCTATTTAAATATGTTTAATTGCTTTTGTTCGATCTCTTTTTCCTTCTTTTCTTGCCACTTTACATATTCTCTAATCTGTTGCTCATTCAGCCCTACCGTACTTACGCAATATCCTCTGGCCCATAGGTGCCGGCCCCAATACGTCTTTCCTAACTTCTCATATCTTTGAAACAACCTTAGGGACAGCTTCCCTCTCAGAAATCCCATCACAAAAGATATAGCATACTTCGGTGGGATGGACATCACCAGATGAATATGATCAAGGTGCACATTCAATTCCAGTACTTCCACTGATTCCTTCTGGTGGCACAGGATAATTGCCTGTTGTTTAGCATATTCAGCTATATCATCTTTAAATATTCTGAATCGATATTTTGGACAAATTACAATGTGG
>JGI10211J14876_10001471_pt1 | contig 10321 bp, 13 predicted proteins | sample Etolagsediment_FD_14876 | JGI IMG/M metagenome (IMG submission 14876)
TTGTACTCAAATAAAACAAAAAAAACAGTAATAGTAGAAGCAAACGACAATAACCACGCGCAAGCTCAAGCGACTGATATAAGTCGAGCACTTTGCGTTGACAAATTTAAGTTGAACTATGAAATAAATAACTTAAAACAAACAAAAATCTGTAGTTTGTTTAAAAAACTAGCGTATAGCGACTTTAGCCATACTGAATGTTTTGAGTGGAGTAGTTCTTATACAAACGGATGTCCTGCAATTTATTTATTCAACAAACGGTTTTACATCCGACCAGTGATCCTGGATTACATGGACATGAACAGAGATAACTTTGTCAAGATGACGTGCAAGAACAAACGATGTGTAAACCCATATCATTTCTCGTACGCGCCCGCAAAAGCATCGAAGCTAACTGGCGGAGACAAGCAAATGATGCTAGCCTTCGCGAGCCAAGGCGTCAGCGCTCAGCAGATTGCCGAAGCATTAAACGTCCATCGATCAACCATTTACCGAACCTTAAACAATGAACATCTTCATTCTGGGTCTGAAAGTAACAGACACAGCTCAACATAACGAGGGCAAATGCAACGTAATTGCTCAAGCGCTCCCTTCTAGCGATAGGCGAATCTCAACCAAAGTCCAATTGATCCAGAAGTCAGACCACTACGTAGGTAAGCTTCTCGATCAACTTGAAGCAGATGAAGAAGTGTTGGCGATCGGTCCAACTAAATCCACGCCAGATGGCGTTCTTCAAATGCAACCGATGCTCATAGTCACTAAAGACAACTTTACCGATCTTCTAGCCATCAACACTTTTATGGCTTGTGGCGGACTCGGGCCAAAAGCTGAAGAAGTTGAGTTGACCGACACAACGGTGACAAACCGCTCACTTGCTTGGCAGGACGAAGGACAGGAAACTCAATGGTTCAAGTTGAGCTGCTGGGGTGAGTTATCTAAGCAACTCGCTGAGCTTGCGCCCGGAACACCAACTATTGCTATAGGTAGTGTGTCCACGAGTGAAAAGGACGAAAAAAATTATTTGAATTACAAGGTGGACAAAATTCTTTACCTACCTAAGATGTCGAAGCAAGCTCCTAAAAAAGCTGCCGATCCTGAAAAAGGACGTATNTCTCCTGCCGCTGTTGGTTCAGTCGATTTCTCNCTCTGATCTCTTGCTTATCTGACTCATGGTTTTTATCGCCGGAAAATTTGCTGCGGATGAAATTCTCTGTCAAGTACCGCCGCACTGTCTACGAATCGATCTTCAAGCACGTCGTTGGAAATCGGACACTGATCCGGATTCCGCGATTACAGACTCGAACGATAATGGTATCCCGATCGAGTTTATACTTCTCGGTTTCACGCCGTTCTTTGGCAACTTGGGGATGCGGAATCATGAAGAGTTTATCCGCATTGCTTATATTGGGGTTTCTCCTTCTCACAGGTTGCTTCCTCCTCGTTGTGTATCTACCAGCATCATTAGTGGAAAAAGTTCTCAGAAAAACTTTATCTCCTATTTTCAGACGCTCTACAACAACAGGATTAACGTCGCGGAAGTGGTCACGAGTACAAAGTTTGTAACTCGAAGCTTCAACGAACGCGACCCGATTACAGGTGCGGACGGAGCCAAGATTAATTTTAATGCTTTAGAGTTCAAAGACCGTCCTGCTAATGGTGAAGAAGAGACTAAACTTATCGAAGATATCAGCAACTGGCTTGAAACAGATGGAGGAGAGCTGGTATCTGCTGCACTTCGTAGCCATATCTCCGGCTCTAATCTGGTTGAGTTACCTCTTGGATCAGACCACGGTGCTCTCAAAGAGGCTTTTATTGAGGCCAATCCAAAGCATCTGGAAGGCCAGGCTGGAGGCTTATCAGCGCTCCCGGCAGGCGCCGGGGATCCTGGGGCGGTCTCTAAGAAAGATGCTGAGCCACCGGCACCTAAGGCAGCTAAATCAAAAGAGCTGAGCGAGGAGCAAAAGAAAGCCTTAAAAGATGCTGGGTTAGACTTCTAAAGGAAGGGCAAACCCTGCTCAACAAGGTCGCCCAAAAGGGTGGCCTTTTTTTATTCCCATAATTCGTTTATCGGTGGCAAAGAGATACCTTGTTTGGTGCAGTGCTTGACCAAATTTTTAAACATTTTATTTCGAATCAAGTAATTAGAGTGAACTATGTCTACAATTTCAACTAACTGCTCCTTGTTAAGTTTTTCTGCTTCTGCTTTAAACCGTTGATGAAGAAACTTTTGCTCTAAAGACAAGTAACCCTGGAGCTTTTCCAAAATTTTATCTGCATCCATGTTCTACAAAGTCCCAAAAAATATTTTCTCTCCAGTAGCGAACCGTAACCTGATCAGCGGATCGATCCTCGTTGTTAACGACAGCGAAAGAGAGCTAACTAATCAGATAAACAAGATCGAAACTAAAGAGGTGTACACAAGCACTCTAGATCAGATTGTCGATTACGACTTCTGGAAGAATCATTCAGAAATAGATTGGGTAGTGGGAATCACTCAAGGACTAAAAGATAAAACAGAATGGGTAACAGATTGTGGTTTATCGGTGGCAAAAAAAGGAGTTTGCATCCTTGATAGGATTACTTTTCTAGAGCCCACGCGGCAACGATCAGCGATACTTGAATCACAAACCTTAAAAAACATAATCATCTTATCACCGAGACCATCATTTCGTGCGGATAGTAGAAAACTAAAAGACTCTGTGACTTCTGCGTGGTTTATTTTCTCCAAAGAAAAAACAACCTTACAAGAGACAAAAATTGATTTCGATATAAACTGGGACCGACCTAAGCTCTCCTGTTAAGTCGTGGCCTCCAAACTGCAAAAACTTCTGGAGAAAACAATCGAACTTCAGTTACAGCAAAACTCCAAACTTGACAGACTGGCGGCGTTAATTATCAGTCAACAATTGTTGACTGAATGCGTAGACCATCACGGCAATCCTCGTGATGCTGAAACATGCGCAGAGATAGTAGCTGAGTCATTCTCTGCGGGTCTTTGCTTACTGGGAGAACTAGAGCAAAGGAATAAAGCTTATCTCTATCAAATGCAAGAATTTTTTATTGACGATGAAGATGAAGGAGATAACGAAAGCGATTCAGATGATCTAGTAAATTCGTTCTAAACTAAACAATATATGTTTTAAAAGTGTCTGATACACGTGTAACTATCAATGGACTTCGTCATTACCTATGTGATGGAGTCCCCGTAGCGTTGCCTTCTGTAACGTCAATCCTAACTGCGACTCAATCAGAAGAGCAACGAAGAAAGCTAGCTCGATGGAATGATCTAAATCCTGGTGCATCAGATGCGGCGGCGGAAAGAGGATCATGGATACATAACAGCGTAGAAAATTACTTACGTGGATTAAAAGTAGTCCCGCCGGAAAAATATGCGCCTTACTGGAATGGAGTACCCGGACGCTTAGACGAGTTATTAGATGGCGGAAGAGTGCTTTGGTCGGAGCGTCCTTTTAATCAACCACGGTGGTCAAAGTATGTAGGAAACGACGGAGTTGGTCGAATCTACTATTATGACTCTTTGACAGGTCAAGGTTACGCGGGATGTTGCGACCTTATTTATATGGATAAGAACGCTGAAATTATTCTTGCAGACTTTAAAACTTCTAACGGTCCTTATGCGTCACGCTTTCCAACGAAGAACGCAAACATCGACGACAAAACAAGAAAAGCTCTAATTTCTGGAGCATTTAAAACAAAGAAGACACGTTTACAGCTAGCTGCTTACAAAATCGCAGCCGAAGCCTGCCTAGGAATTAAAATTGCTAAAACTCAAATTGTTGTAACCACGGCGGTCGAAAATTTTGACACTCAAGTATTCACTTTTGGCGAAAATGAAATTGCTAAAGATGAAGCCGCTTGGTTCAATTTAGTGCGAAAATATTACGACGAGCTTCCGGCTCCTGTTAAGAGCAAGTAAAGAATAAACTCTTAACTTTCTAGCCGTAGCGCTTTTGGGCTTTTGGCCCATAATAGAAGTCACTCTGTGAGTCCCATGAAGTTTATCTGCTCGATCAATTCAGTAGTCGCAGAGTATGTCGATAGTAAGACAGGTAAGATCGCAGCAGGTGGTAATTTCACTTCTTTTAATCAGAATTGGCAATCTTCAGAATTAACCGTCGATGAATTAGCTGAATTTGCAGCACTTAAATGCGGATTATGTGCTTGGCATCTTGTCGATGGTAAGAGGGTAAGTAACAACACTGGACTAATTAAAGCTGGACTTATTATTATCGACATCGATAATCAAGCTGACGGAAAAGATGAGTACGGAAACAAAATTCAAAAACAAGAACTTACATTTGATCAAGCACTTGAACTCGATATATCTAAGAAATATCTCAGCTTTGCTTATGCTTCACCTAGTTCAACACCAGAGTGGCCCAGATTTAGATTAGTTTTTGGACTAGAAAAAGAAATTATTGATGGCGAGTTCTACCAATGGTTTACTCGTCAAATCTGCAAGTCTATCCCTGGTTCAGACATAAGGGCCACGCAGTGTCCTAATCTTTTTTATGGTACAACTAGCCCAGATGGAATTTTACTGAAGACAGATAAATTCATCCCAGCTCACAAAATTGACGAGGCTTATAAAGTTTATTTAACCGAACCAAAGATAAAGAAAGGAGAGGCTGGTGATCCCGAAGAAATTTTAAAATCTGTAACAGTAAAAGAAAATGGTCTAGACCTTATAAAACTCTGCGCTCGTACGGTTAAGTCTGTGCTCGACGGAGATCCAGTTGATGACCGTAGCGCAACGATGGCTACGGTTTTAAAAGAACTTTTGGGCTGGGCGAACTGGCTTAATAAGCACGGTTTAACATCCAGTAGCTCAGCCTTGACAATTGCGCACGATGCGTTCTACAGTATCTATAGTTATCCACATGATCTTGATGGGAAGTTTGATCGGATCCTCAACTCAATAAAGGATCCAGAGGCTGTTCTACCAGCCATCGCTCTCGCTTCTGAAAACGGTGAAGCTACTTGTTGGAAAAAAGTATGTTCACAAAACTACGAACTTTACGACAAGCTAGCTCCTGAAGAGGACAAGAAAGCTCTACAAAAAACTAAAGCTAGTCCTAAAAACAGCATCCTCTCTTTCGAGTCATTCGACCTCGAAACAAAATCAAAATCAACAACAAAACCCAAAGAATCAATGCCTACGCCCGAAACGCCCACGCAGCTCATTAATCTTCAGGAGAACGGAAGCGGTCAAAATCGACAGTTTTCTGAGAACGATGTTGCTGACATTATTGTTAGCAACCAAGGCAAAGATTTTATCTACGATAGCAATACAGACCAGTTCTTTACGTATGATAACGACCAAGGCATCTGGTATGTACAAGACGAACAACACATTAAGAGAAGGATTGTAAAAGCTCTGGATTCGCTTGTGCAAGCGGGTGTCATGCCTAAATACAACGCAGCTAATGTCAACAGCGTTTTTCTAATCCTCAAAGCAAAGCTTCTTAAATCTTTAGAAGGTGGACGGCGAAGCATTTGGTCAACAGGTCGTAGATATATTCCATTCGCAAACGGTGTACTTGATTCTGAAACTTTTGAATTTAAGGCGGGAAACCACAAGGAGTTGTATCTGCGTAGCCGACTTGTCTATGACTACGATCCGGACGCTAAATGCCCAGAATTCCTGAAGTGGCTTGATAAATCACTTCATAAGAATCAAAGCACCCTAATCCAAGCGTTTTGTAGAGCTTTGTTAACTGGTTACACCGCTGGAGAGCGATTTCTACACCTCGTGGGTCCGGGCGGTACAGGCAAATCGACTATGCAACAGCTCATGATTGCTTTGTCTGGCTTTAATGCTGCTCACACATCAAGTTTGGAGATCATCGAAACTAACAAGTTTGAAACATACAACTTGATGGGCAAACGACTTCTGCTACTTACAGATGAATCGAACTACAACAAGCGCATGGACGTTCTTAAAAAGTTAACCTCTGCTTCAGACACACTACGGGCAGAAAGAAAATACGGTAAGGAAATCATTAGCTTTAAACCAGAGCTGCTAGTTTGTATCGCAAGTAACGAGCACATCAGCTCGAACGATTCGAGCAGCGGTTTAGAAAGGCGCCGACTCACAATTGTTATGGACAAAGTAGTACCTCCTAGCGAGCGTAAACAGTTACTCGATGTATACGAAGATCGCATTGAAGGCGCATTGGTTCCGGAAATGAGCGGAATTGTTTCGTGGGCTCTGAGTATGCCATATGACAAAATGCGCGATGTGTTGGCCAACCCTGTAAAGCACGTTCCCTCAATCTCAATTACCAACCTCGAAGCTCTGGTCTTTAATAATCAGTTTGTCAGTTGGATGAGTGAATGCTGCCTATATGCCCCGAACACTGCCACAAAGATTGGTCGCGGTGCCTCGAAGCCATCAGCAGATGAGGCAGAGCGTGGTTTGTATGTTAAGGACGCTTATAGCGAACTATATGCAAGCTATGTAAACTTCTGTAGAGCTTGTGGGTATAAGCCAGCAGCTAAGCCCAGATTCACCGAACGCACTAAGGAGGCTTTGGTAAACATCCTTAAGTTACCAGGTTGCAGATTGACGATAAAAGAAGGTATTCCTGCAATCCAAGGTTTACGGTTAAAGGCATATGATCTAACATCAGATCGTGCTTCACTAGGCCAGGACCGACTGCCGACTCCAGTTGAGTTCGCACAAGATCCAGACACTACTAAATGGGCAGATGCCTTTAAAAAACATGACCCCTCTTAAGATCAAACCAATTCAAGCTTCAATTTTTATCGGCGCAGCTATCGGTATTGCAACTGCTGTAAAAGCTCCAGACTACGCCAGCGGTTCGCTTGCCTTCATTGGCGGCCTGTTTGGAGGGGCTGCTATGGCTTCGAACTCGGAGCGCGAGAAGGTTCAAAGTCGCGAACGGGCCACGCGGGTTGCTTCATGCTTCAGCACTTTATATGAGAAGAATAATGGGGTCATCGACCCGGTTGAGCTCTCATTTTTGTCTAACATTCCTGTACAGGAATCACACGATTTTCTGTCCACGATTGCCGAGACTAACGGCGGGCAGAAGATCTCGATCAAGGGAGGCGTCGGCGTTGTGTTTAGCTATCCACACACAATGAATGCGCTCGATACACTCTCTAAGAACGCAGCGGCCTGGGCAGAAGCGCAGACTCAGCAATTGAATAATCAGTTGCAACAACACAAGCAGGCAATCCAGCTAATGCAGGCACAACAAGCAGCCGCTACGATTCAGCAGAAGCCTGATCCTTGGACTACTTCAGAAAAACTCTGATGAACTAATTTACAAAAATGTTCACTGAAGATTCTCAATCTTTTACTAAGTCGTATAACGATCAGCGTTACGATCGCCTAGTTGAGATTGTTGACGAGTACCTCGGGTGCGAAGGCGAAGGTCAAGGTCTAAGTTTTTTTCTGCGGGATTTGAAGAAAGCCTGCATTGATTTAAAACAATATCATTCTGATCGTTTGGATGACTATAATACTTTTATAGATTTGATTCAGTAATTGGGATCTACAGCAAATATACCTTTAGACGTTGAAATTGTCGATGAAAATATGTATCGAGTATCTCTAACTATCGATGGAATAACTGCAGTAGCCTACGTAAGTAGTATGCACTTAGTAGAAGATAAACGAAAGCAGCTCCTCAACTCAATTAGAAGAGAAGCTGCTCGCGCTTTTAATTAGATGGGCTTGAATTAGGCCCATCCCATGAACTATTAAATCTAACACATATTCTTCCATCCTGAAAGAGCTTTGTCTTCCGAATCTAAAATTGCTTCAAATACGATGGGAAGTTCTTTTTTAAGGATGCGTCCGATCGATAAAGCCACCTGACGATGCTCTAGCTGAGTATCAGGCTGACCTCGAAGACCGACATAGTGAATAAAGCTACGAATCGTACCCTGCATATGCAGGCGTGTCGGAGTATAAAGCTGAAGAACGTTTCGAGCGCATTCCCTAGCCACACCAGCCTCAAGCATATCGTTATACAGATCTTGAACTAAACTATCTATTTGATCAATTCGCTGACGAAAACCTTCTACTATCTCGTAGCTCATCTCCAAAGTGCTGCTTTGACGATTTTTATCAGCTTGTTGCCTGATAGAGAACTCGTGCGCACGAACATTCGAATCCTCAAATATATTCCAAGGGTTCGTATACCTTTGCGATAGTTCCTGAAAACTAAATGATCTATGCCTCAAGATTTGGGGACTAATAGCTCGCGTCGTAAAAATATCAAAAGAAGCAGCAGCTTGCTCTAATACACTCCAGTGCCCATGCTGAATACAGTAACTAAGGAGTTTTTTATACTCTTCTCGATCAGGATTTTTTGTAGAAACACGTGCATGACGAGCAATCACACGCTCAGCGTCAGGCGTGATCCAATCTAACTGTGCCGTGTGCATTAACTACGGGGAAAAGTCTGTTGATATCTTAACCTCGCGGTCAACTCGCGGGGGTTCGAAACCATGCGCCCGACTTCTTCAGGGCGCATACCGAGCCGAGCACCGGCTAATCGAATAGGGAAATCGTTACTAGCCACGGGTCTGTTGCTGCGCAGCTTGAAGAGCAAAGAGGTTATCAGGCATCTGATAACTTTGTACGGCTATTTTAGAAGAAAGGTCTTGAACGTTATAAAAGTTTTGTTGGGGGAGAGTAGTCATGATCTGCATCTGCGCTCGCAGATTTGGATTCATGGTGTTTTGTTCTTTTACGAGATAATCAGCTTTGTTCATATCCGCAGGACGCATAGGCATAACCAAAGGATCTCTATGGTTATACCCAGCAGGTCCAGTAATCTGCTGGGAGGGCATTATGTTACCTTCTTGATAATTAGTGGGTCCAACAGCAGCTCTAGAGTATTCACCTCGATCAACTTGATATTGGGTATACACTCTATTAATATCATCTAGCCCTGTAGACCTGCGAACCTCAATTAGAGCAGGAGTCACGGCGTAGCTAGCAGGGCTGGAAACACCCATGCCACCGAGAGGCTTTAGTTTTTGAGCAGGGCCAAGTCCGCCAGGGCGCTGCAAAAAGTTTTGATTTTCCATGCTTTTATTTTAACTCCTATTTTTTACTGCGATTAGTAGAAGCGTCAATAACTCTTAAGTTGCTGGGGCTGTTGTCATGAGGATTGCCATTTTTGTGGTCCACATCCTTGCCATCTCCCTTATGAGCGCGTCCGTTGCGCTCCATATACCTTCTAGCTTTATTTCTAGCTGCTCTTTTCTTTTTTACGCGCTCAGTGCCGTCATAGTTCTCGTATTCACGTTTATAATCGCGTTCGTAAGCCACGGGCATCTACACTTTTATTTAGTTTAAGCGATTACACACAAGATCCCCAGAGAACATCATCAACTGACTTACCTAAAAAACAAACTTGTTTACGAGCTGAATCAGCCGCATGACATTTAAACTCTTCCCATAGGCCCGTATAAAGGCCGTTGGTACGTCCAGAACGGCGGTACAAATATTCAATAAAGTCAGCTTTTGCTTGCTCGTTTTCAGAATTCCAGCCTTTTAAGTAATCGGTGTTCACTTGCGGTTCCTGAGAGTGTGTTCCAGTATGTCTGAATACGCAGCTAAAAGCAACGTTTCTCTGTAAGCCTGATTCCGAGCCATCTCCTGTGTAGCAACTTCTCCCACGATGGGAGCATCGGGATCATTAAAAAAATTAAACGTGTGCTGAAGTGCTCTAGTAGCAGCGCACTTAGCTACATTCATCCACTGTTCGCGAGTCATAATCAAGCTCTACCACTTAGTAGGGAGCATACACCACCCAGTGCCTTCTCCCTCAACCATCCAGCGGGGTCCGAGGTTTTTCTTTGAGTACTGGACATACTTTCCATTTGAATTAAGGTATCCTCCGTTGACAAGATCCATTTCTCCGAAGGGGTCGTGTATCCAAAGGTTTTTTCCATCGGCACTGATACCAACGCAGAGCAGCCAGTGACCGCCTCCTGTTGGTGAGCTAACTGGGCCACGGTGAAGGACACCCAAGGGAACAGGAACACCAGCCCGTAAGAGGTCCTCAACATCGCTCCAATTTGCGTTCTGACGGAACTCAGTTTCGATACCGTAGCGCTCCAGTGCCGCTGATTGTGTCCAAGATTCGGTTGTATCCCCGATGGAAAAAACCGTACGAACATAATCGTCGTCCCCAGAAATTGCTCCTGGTTTTAGCGCAGAAAGCATCATCGCGCAAGTGCTACTAAAACAAGTGCGAGCAGCATCGCGGTAATTATCTCGCTGCGAGTAATAAGGAACATCCAGTTTTACTTC
>JGI10211J14876_10001472_pt1 | contig 10320 bp, 17 predicted proteins | sample Etolagsediment_FD_14876 | JGI IMG/M metagenome (IMG submission 14876)
TAAGACAACAACAATATTGTCTCGTAGTTCGGTCTGGTAGAGCGTCACCCTGATAAGGTGGGAGTCGTGGGTTCAAATCCCACCGAGACAACAACTCTTGACGAAGATTTTGCATTGGTTTTTCAAACCAGCACGTATTTATTAATATGAAAAAACGTGGTGGTCATAAAATTGGAATTGAAGGATTGTTAAAAGCAGCCGATAAAAAAAGAATGACGAATGAAGAATGTTTTATTGAAAATTCAACATATCCTCGTCATAGATTAAAAGAAAGAATAATTAAACAAAATTTAATTGAATATCGTTGTAAAATTTGTGATAATAATGGAATGTGGATGAATAAACCAATGCCATTAATATTAGACCATAAAAATGGTATTAATAATGATAATAGAATAGATAACCTTAGATTTGTTTGTAGTAATTGTGATTCTCAATTACCAACATATAAAAATCGAAGGGGAAACATAAAAATGGAAGATTAGCCTAATTGGTAAGGCAGCAGTCTTGAAAACTGCCGTGTCATGTAAAAGTGGCTTGTGGGTTCGAGTCCCACATCTTCCTCATTTTGACCTTAATACGGGAACATGAAGATTCTGTGTCATGACACTTCTTCGGGAGGTTCGAAACCTTCAAGGTCAGCTAAGTTGAATGAAATGGATAAAATCATTTAACTTATACATCAAATGAAAGTCATGAAGTTATTTGATGTGAAAGTTCTGGGTGCATAAGACGCTGCTTTAACATTCAGTAGAATTATTTTGTGGACGTATTTGGCAGTACGGATATACACAACTTAAAACTCCGAGATGTTACGAATTAATGGTTGGAATACCATCGGAGATCGTGAGTAGGAGGCTCACACCAGAACTATTTTTAATTTGGCTTGGTTGCTTTAGTGGTCGAAAAGTCTGGACTGTTAATCCAGTGAACTATGTTCCATCGTGGGTTCGAATCCCACCCTTGCCTCAACACAAATTGCTCCGATAGCTCAGTGGTAGAGCAGAAAGCTGTTAACTTTAAGGTCGTAGGTTCAATCCCTACTCGGAGCGCAAGGGACGTAGAAAGGAGAATACGTCTTTAAATAAAGTCCTTTCATTATGGAGTAATTACCAAGTTGGTCAAGGTGCTGGCGTGAAGTCCCAGAAATGTGGGTTCGATTCCCACTTACTCCACATAATGGTGTTATAGCTCAGTTGGTCAGAGCGTTGAGTGATAACTCAAGTCAGAAATTAAATACGAATTGGTTAAGGTTAAAACGAAAATTCTACTGATTTAATTTGCATTGGTTCAAATCCAGTTAACACCACTTGAGCGTGATAAACAATATTTTACAAAATGACGATAATGCATCAATGTTGTTATTTTATGGGTGTGATTCCCATGCTTAAACGAAATTAAAATCTGGTCACACAGGTGTTTGTCCTAACCAGAAAAACATGACCTCTTTAGCAGGTGGTATCTTAGTTTGGGCAACTAAGAGTGTGAAAATATTTATTAGTATTTATAAGAAAATTACACATAATGAAAATATTAATAATGGGATTACCTACTTCAGGTAAAACATGGTTTGCTGAAAGATTACAAAATGAAATTGGTTGTGCATGGTATAATGCTGATGCTGTTAGAACAATGGCTAATGATTGGGATTTTAGTGTTGAAGGTCGTAACAGACAAGCACTGAGAATGAAAACATTTGCTGATTTTGAAAATAATAATGATAGAATTGTTGCTTGTGATTTTGTCTGTCCTACACCAGAAACTAGATTATTATTTAAACCTGATTTAATTATTTGGATTAACACTATTGATAAATCAAAATATCAAGATACTAATAAAGTTTTTATTAAACCAAATGATTCAGAAGGTTTTAAATTAATTGAAATCACAAAAAAAGTTATACTTGAAGATATAATTGAATTAGCAAATAAACATATAACAACAAGTTGAGAATGTAATGCAGCGATGTATTACCAACAAACATTAATTTTATAACCTCTGGGAACTGGCATGTTATAGATGTAAGAATGCTACACTGAAACAAGACGCTAAAAGCCAGTATATAGCCAAGTAGGGTAGTTTGGAGTGATAATGTCTCAACAAAATGGTGCGGTAGCTGAGTTGGTTCAAGCGTTGGACTGAAAATCCAAAGTAGGTGGGTTCAATTCCCACACGTACCACAATTTTATTTTCATTAAATGAAAATCTTTTGTCATTATCATAGTATTTATGTGAAAAATATTATGGAAATACAAATAAAAAAATTATTAAATGAAGGTAAAAGTATGTCTGAAATTGGTATAATATTGGATAGGCATAGAACTACTATTAGTAAAATAGTTAAAGCAAATGGATGGAAACGTGAAATAGTTAAAAATATTAATTGTGTTGTTTGTAATGAAAATTTAGGGATAAATAAAAAAAATAATACTAAATGTATGACATGTGTTACTAAATTAAGACGTTTACGTTTAAAAATTAAATGTGTTGAATATTTAGGTGGTAAATGTGTTAATTGTGGATTTGATAAACATTTAGCAGCATTACAATTTCATCATAGAAATAGTAATAATAAGGATTTTCTAATTAGTTCAATAAATACTAAATCTTGGAAACTTATAATTGAAGAATTAAATAAATGTGATTTACTATGTGCAAATTGTCATGCAGTTAAACATTCAACAAATTATGATGATGAAAATTTAAGAAAATTCTTATAAATAATACATTTAATGGTCACTCGAATGTTAGACCTCCTGTAATTACAGGTGAATCCAAGAGGTTCAGTAAAAAGTCGAGGCTTTGCAGGTGTAGCACAATGGCTAGTGCGTGACCCTTCCAAGGTCGGGATGACGGTTCGATTCCGTTCACCTGCTCCTTTGGTCGTTTTTTGTACTTCTCAGTATTTATGAGAAAGTACAAATTATGGCTAGAAAAGAAAAAAAATATCATTTCATATATAAAACAACTAATGTTGTTACTAATAGATATTATTATGGAATGCATAGTACCGATAATTTAGATGATAATTATTTAGGTAGTGGTAGGAGATTAAAATACTCAATTAATAAACATGGTAAAGAAAACCATGAAAGAGAAATTGTTGAATTTTGTCAAGACCGAAGTTCATTGAAAAAACGTGAAAGTGAATTAGTTAATCTTAATGAGATTGCTAAAAAAGATTGTATGAATCTAATGGTTGGTGGGACTGGTGGTTTTGTTTCTAAAGAAGCAGCAAGAAAAGGTGCTAAAGCACTGAAGATTAAATATGGTGATGAATATAAAAATAAATTGATAGAATGGGGTGCTAAAGGTGGACAATCAACATCGGATAAACATGGTTCACCATTTAATAATATTATGAATAGATGTAATTGGACTAATAAAAGTCATACCGAAAAAACTAAAAGAAAAATGAGTGAGTCAAGTAAAGGTATCGGTATTGGAAATAATAATTCACAATTCGGTACTTGTTGGATTACAAATGAAAAAGATAATAGAAAAATAAATAAAGAAGACTTAATCCCAGAAGGATGGAGATTAGGAAGAAAAATAATATAAGGTCTGAGGGAGTCCTTTAAAGGTATAAATAACCTGTCCCTCTCCACGCCACCCATAGCTTAATTGGCTAAAGCAGGGCACTTGTAATGCTCAGATGCGGTTCGAGTCCGATGGGTGGCTCAATTTTTTGGTTTATTGCACTGGATTTTTCATGTTTAAACGTATTCATTAACTAAATATAACAAAGGCAATAATAAAGGTAACGGTAGAAATAGAAAATAATTTCATTAGATACATCAATTACTTAATATTTTTTCATATCTTTACAATATGAAATACATTCATATAAAAACAGGCAAAATCTATCATGTTCTTTCATTTGATGTCACTAATGCAACAAATGCACAAGATGGTCAACAAATGGTGCATTATTATGGTGAAAAAAAAGATGGTAGTGGAAATAGTTATTTTGTTAGAGAAATTAGTGAATTTGAATTAAAATTCACAAAATATCATAAATTATGAAAAAAGGATACAATTAATAATGTAAATTAACTATTATAATGACCCGTAGCTCAGTTGGTTAGTAGCAGTTCCCTCATAAGGAAAAGGTCGGGGGTTCGAGTCCCTTCGGGTCAACTTTTGGTCTTATAAACGACCACAAAAATAAAAGGGTTGGAAAAACGAAATTGATTACTGCAATATGATAGATTAGTTTTATGCCCACCACATAAGTTTGATTTTGCTGATGATAATGAAAAAGTGGTTATACTTGTTAGTACAATGGATAGTGCACCCTTTCGAAAGAGGGTTATATTGGTTCGAATCCAATGCAGGTACAATATTTTAATTATTCTCAAGGACAATATCTAGGACATAATGTACTTGAGAATAATTAAAAATTATAAGATACATGTTAAGGAACAATTGGGTTCTTTAGTGTTATGAAAATTAATATTTGTTAACCTAATTTATTAGGTGGTGATAGACAAGCCATACGGATTTACTGCTTGAAATATAGCATATCGCAAATAAGTGTTCAACTGAAGGTGGGTCATGCGCATAACAATTTGACCGTAGATTACTCAGTAGCTGACAAATATAATTTTTATGCCAACATAGCTTTAATTGGTAGAGCACAACACTTGTAATGTTGGGGTTGGGGGTTCGAATCCCTCTGCTGGCTCAGAATAATTAATAAAAATTGAAAAAATGGTATTGCAAGAAAAAATTAAAAAAGAAATGCTTTCTGCTATGAAAGCAAAGGAAACTGAAAAATTAAGTTTTTTGAGAGTTCTTAGTGGTGAATTAAGTACAAATAATAAAAGAACTGGAAAAGAAAAATTAGATGAATTACAAATTATTCGTAAAATGTCTAATAACGCTAAAGAATTAGGTAACTTAGTTGAAGTAGAAATGCTTAGTGAATATCTACCAAAGATGCTTGAACCAAAAGAAATTAAAGTTATTGTTAAGAATATCATTGATGTAAATGGTTATTCAACAATGAAAGAAATGGGTCAGATAATGGGGAAAATTAAGCAATGTAAAGAAAGTACAAAAATTGATATGAAATCAGCTAATATTTTTATTAGAGAATTATTAACATAATAAACAAAATGAATTATACAATAACCTTAATGAAAAATAAATTAACATTTGAAAACGAGAAAAGAAAATAGGTTTCATTGAATGGTTATGCCTTTATTGATGATTGGGGTCATTGTATGATTATTGTTTATGGTGAAAATAATAGAGATAAATATATTGAACATTTAAATATGCACCCGTAGCTCAAATGGATAGAGCATCAGATTTCTAATCTGTGGGTCGGGGGTTCGAATCCCTTCGGGTGTACTAAAAATATCTGTGTAGCTCAATTGGATAGAGCATTTCCCTGCGAAGGAAAAGGTTGTGTGTTCGAATCACATCACAGATACCAATATTTATAGTTCAAATGTCGAATATTTATTATTTTTTTCGTAAATTGAACTATTTAATAATATGGAAAAAAATAAATTGAGAAAATATTGTAATGATGGATTATCATCACGAAAGATTGCTGAAATTGAAAATGTTTCACAAACAACGATCAGATATTGGTTAAAAATATATAGTTTAAAAACAATTAGAAAAGCAAAATATAATATTAATGAATTACGTAAAATTATTGCCGAATCTAAATCACGAAATGAGGTCTTTACTAAATTAAATAGAAATAATTCAAGTGGTGCATATAAATCATTAAATAAAATTATTACAGAATATAAAATTGATATTTCACATTTTATGAGTGTTGGTGATAATTTAAAACAATCACATCAACAAAAAGAAATCACTAATGACGAAATGTTTTGTGAAAATGGTAAAAATGGTAGAGCAACAATAAAAAGAAGAATATTACGAGATAATTTATTAAAATACAAATGTTTTAATTGTGGACAAGGGAATAAATGGTTAAATAAAAATTTGGTATTAATATTAGACCATAAAAATGGTATAAATAACGACAATAGATTAAAGAATTTAAGATTTGTGTGTCCTAATTGTAATTCGCAATTACCAACACATTGTAATAAAAAACGCACTTGTAGCTCAATTGGATAGAGTAGTGGTTTTCGAAACCAAAGGTTGTGAGTTCGAGCCTCACCGAGTGTTCAAATATTATTTATTATGGTAAAAGAAAACATTAATGCAATTTATGCAAACACTTGGGAAGGGTTAACAGTGAAGATGTTAGGTTATTATCATGACCATTGTTATCATTTATATACTGGTAGTTGTGAAGATTTACCTGAAAAATATAAGCGATTTAAAAAAAATAATGTTAAATTTGTTTTTCTATATGAAGAAGATGAACCAAATGTAAAAAAAAATGGATGATAAAAAAGAATTTAATATTGATGAAACCAGAAATCTTGATGAATGTGTGGATTGGGTAAAATGTTATATGTGTTCAGGCGAAAATGGTGATGATGAATTAAAAGAATGGTTAAAATTAGATGAAGATGATGCTATGATGATTCATCATGGTTTTGGTACTATTATTAGAAACATACTAAAACTTTGGGATGGCGGTCCTGCCGTTCAATGGTTTAACAAACAAGGAATTTATCATGCTGATGATATGTCTGCAATTATATTTGCTTCATTACATAGAAAAGAAAATGGTGTTGAAATTGAATTAAATAAACAAATTAAAGTTTATAGGGATTATTGGGATAATGAAGACCCAAATATAAATAAAGGAATAATTAACTAATTAAATGCGAGATTAGCTCAATTGGTAGAGTACGACCTTGCCAAGGTCGGGGTTGTGGGTTCGAACCCCATATCTCGCTCCATAAATAATTTTAATTAAAAATAATTAATATGAAAGACGGAAACAAGTCAGGCAAAAATGCTCCTGAACAATCTAAAGAAAAAGAAGGTGTTATTTCACCAGATGGTATTTTAACTAACGAAGATTATAATCTTGATCTAAAAGAAAGGTTGGAATCTAAAAGGAATTCTGAAATAATTAAGTTTAATGAATTAATGAAATTAGCACCAGAATTTGCTAAATGGTTAAAAAATTTAGTAAGATATGGTAATGTTGATTCACAAGCCATGATTTATAAAACTCAATTAGATAATAAAAAAGAGAACAATTTCAGTGTAATTATTTACACTAATGACCATTCTTATTCATTTTATGGTTTTGCACCAACAGATGAAAAACCAAAAGGATATTTAGGTGGTGGTGGTAATACTAGAAAACCAAGAGTTGGTGAAGATTGGAATCGAGGAAATGATTTACCTGATGGTTCATATTCTAAAAAAACATTTGATGCAATAGTGTATCGAATTGTTGCATATGAATTAAAAAATTTACAACTTTGGAGATAATTTGTAACATTTTTAAATAAATTACGTATAGGTTATTATATATTTATTAAATGAATTCAAAAGCAGAGATCAAAAGAATAAGACACTTAGCTGAAACACGTAATAATGGTGTTTATAGAGAAGTGGGAATTAAAAATAAATTTAGTTTATCTTATTTATGTAATTATATTTGGCATAAACCTACCCCAATTACAGAATAAGATAAAATAATTAATGGCAACCGAGTAAACGTTAGCTTTACAGAAGAACGGAGATTAATTATTAATGAAAAAAATAATACAGAGGATTTATCGCTACATGGACACTATCATGGACATAATGTCCATGACTATGTAGAGGAACTTCAGGACACCATTGCTAGACGCAGGAGATAGTAAGTTAAAGCTGTTAGGTTAATCACCTTCGGGAGTTTATATTTTAAAAAAGGTTAGTAGTGAATATAAACGTATGAATTAAACAAACCAGTAACCTTGAAAGACCCGATAACTATCGTTCGTACTGCGGAGGGTGCAAGCTAAACAGACTTAGAGGGAAAGCAACTTAATTATAGTCGGGTTAGTGCACTCCGAAAGGAGCATATCATAAGATATGAGATAAATGATAAAATAAAACAAAATTCTGGGTACGCTCATATTATTTTTTATAGTAAAATTTTTAAAAATACGTATAATAATTACAATTAATTTATTACTTTTGTGTTTATAAATCATTAAACAAGAACAAAATGATAAAAAGAAATGTATTAATTGAAAAATTAAATTCTTGGAAAGCAAGAGAAAACGGAGTAAGTATTCATTTGTTAAAGTTAATCAGTCTTGTTGCTGATGGTGATAATGAAGAATATTCTCCATTAGATGAAATAAAGCTAGTGTGTGATAATAGAAACAATACACCTGAAATAGTTGGTTTCACTATGGAATTTATTGATGATGTTTTAAAAAATAATAAATAAAATAAAAATGGTTAAAAAATATGGATTCATTATTATGATAATTATTGGATTAATTTTAATTTACAGTAATATGTTCTATACTGAATCTAATTTTAATTTAATTTTATGGGGAATTGGAATACTAATTACTTTTATTGGTGTTTTATTTTTTTCATTTTCAAAAATAATAAAAATATTATGATATCAAACAGAGCAAAACGAATAGGTTTAAAAGAATTAGAAATTTTTGATAATTTTTTTATTGATAAAACATTACCTAAATTTAAGATGGAATCCACTAATAATAAGGCAGATATGGGTGGGGTTTCATGGTCAACACCATCTGAAGGTGGTGTTACTGATAGTGGGAATTGGGAAAATGATTCTGGTGGGTTTTCGTTTAGAAGAAAGTTAATTTCGTTGTTATCTCCAAAAGATAAAAAACCGAAACAACCGAAAAGAACATTAACTACTCTTGAATTATTTACTGCATTATCAAAATCATATAAAGAATTATCAAAAATTGGTGAGGTTGCTGAACATTACGAAAAAGCACTTATTCAAGCAAAAACATTAGGTCAAACAGCATTGTTTGATAAATTAAAAGATTTAGTTGATGTAGTTAAAGGTGAAGCAATATTAATTGCAATGGGTTTAACCAAATATGTGACTGAAAAACAAATTGTTGATTTTTATGGGTTAGTTGGTGAGGATAAAAATTTAAAGTTGACATGGATTAAAAACTTCAATAGAATAATTCCTGAAGATATTTACGAAGTTAAAAAAGATGTTGATGGACGTAAAATATTTGATAATTACGTTATTCTTCATTATGACCCAGAAAATAATGGCGAAGAATTAACAAAACAAGAATTAGAAGATAAAAAAGACCCAATATTATTCGGTTTGATTAAAGATAGTAAAAAACTTTATTATGTTGCTGATTGGAAAGATGATTATTGTGATTTAACTCTTGAAGAAATGTTTAATGAATTAGGTGAGAAAACATTAAAAATTAATAACAGAAACGTAAAAACATTCATTGATAAAATTAAATAATGAAAGAAAACATTAATAATATTGCAGAAAAAATGTCAAGACTAAACGCTGTTGAACTTAGTGAGTTATCAAGTGTTTTATTATCTAAATATAATATGAGTGCAACAATTTATCATTTTGGTGTTGTACCAACAATAGAGAATCCTAATAATAATAATAAATGTGATTTAGTATTATTAGAATGTGGTCAAAGAAAATTAATGATTGTTAAATCAATTAAAGAAATTTTCGGATTAGGTCTTAAAGAAGCAAAAGATATTATAGACACAGTACCAACCTATCTTAGTAAATCAATATCAATTGTAAAAGCAGAAAAAATTAAATTAGTGTTAGAGGAAATTGGTGCTAAAGTTGAAATTAATTATTAATGGAAAATAACATTGATGTTTGTACTGCTTGTGGGAAATGTTGCAATAAACATTGGCTAGTTAAATTAACTAGTCAGCACGAAATTGATATGTTTGGTGATGATGTTGTTGATGGTGGTTTTATTTGGACAGATACTTGTAAGTTTCATATTGATAATAAATGTTCAATCCATGATGATAAACCATATAAATGTAAACAATATTTTTGTGAAGGTAATTTAAAATAATTTTTATGTCTATAATTAGTGAAGGAATTGCTGAACAAACAGCAAATAAATTAGAGAGAATAATTCTAACTGCTATAAATAATAGAAAGTATGGCGACCATAGGAGTTCTGTTAGAGATTTTGTTAATAATGAACTTGTTGAATGGTACTATTCAGAATGTGATGAAACATTTGGAATGAGTAAACCAAATCCTGAAATATTGAAAATGTTTCCACGAAAAAAATAAATATCGGAAGGTTGGTAGTGTGAATATTGGTGAGATACTCAAATGGTAAAGAGGATAGTTTGCTAAACTATTAGGCTGTAACAGGTGCGTGGGTTCGAATCCCACTCTCACCGCATTTT
>JGI10211J14876_10001473_pt1 | contig 10320 bp, 3 predicted proteins | sample Etolagsediment_FD_14876 | JGI IMG/M metagenome (IMG submission 14876)
GCGCCCTGGAATTGGAAGTTCTGAAGTGTAATGTACAATCCGCTGCCTGGGAAGAATACGGCTTCCCCCTCATCATTAAGGAGTGTAAACTCTGCTACCTGGTAAGTGCCCACGTCAAATGTTTCCGTCTGCACCGCAGTGTTCCAGGTCTGGTTCAGGGAGGTTGCAGTCACCTGAATCATGTGGAAGCCGCCTTTTGTCAATGGAAAAGTTGCGCTGTACTGGCCCCCCTCAACAAGGCTCATCTCTCCGGCAGGGTAGCCCTCAGGCGACAGGATTTCATAATATATATCTGCATCGCCAAGGCCTCCCACCTCTGCAAGCACAGTAACATCAGTGCCCGCAATCGTGGGCGGGACAACCTCTATCTCAACAAACCCTGTTGGGGTATTCTCAAAGGTGAACTCGAATATGCCGCCTCCGTAGCCCTTGGTGCCGTTTTTGTCCGTGTATATGCTTATCTCGCCGTAGTATTTGCACTCAAGCTCGTTGCAGGGCGGCTTTTCGAGGCGTGTGGAAAGTGTGTCTCCCACTACAGTCATGTTGCCCTCGGCAACTTTTGTCAGGACGCAGTCATCGTTCCTGTAAACTGAATATGTAACCTCCTTAATCCCGGCAGAGGTGTCCATGGTTGTATCAAACTGGCCCAGGAAGTATGTGTCCCTGAAGTTCGAGTCCCTAAGCGGGCCTATGTTATATATGCCGTTCCAGCTCTTCCCGACCATGCTTATGTTGCCAATAAGTATTGATTTTGTATATTCTGTGGCTGTAACCTTGAACGTGTAAGTCCCCTCCGTATTCGGGAAATAAGTGTATCTTGGAAATGTCTCGGTGCTTGAGTACGCGTTGCAGTGGCCCATTATGCCGCCGTTTATGAACTCCTTCTCGAAAGCGCCTACGAGCCAGCATGAGTCAACTCCTGATGTCGTGTTAGTTATTGAGCATATGTAATCCACAACGCCCTGACCTGGCGCAGGATAGCTTGGCTTGACAATCGGCAGGTTAAAGAGCACAATTGGCCTGTCCACTGTCCCGTACTTGCCCGGAAGCCTCACTATTCCGCTGCCGTCAGTGACCTTTATTATTGTGCTGTCGCTAGCAAGCTTCTCCTGCAGCGGTATTTGCGGATTGCCATTGTCAGTGACTGTCAGGGTAGCGGTGTATGTCCCCGCATTTGAGTAACTGTGCGCAGGGTGTCTGTCCGTGCTTTTCTGCGTGTCCCCGAAATCCCAGTCATACCCTGCTATGCTCCCGTCGGGGTCATAAGAGCCTAGGCTTGAAAACTCAACAGTCTGCTCCTCCAGCACTGTTATGCCGTCAGGCGAGGCCTTTGCAACGGGCGGCTGGTTTGTAACAACGTGTGCAATTGAGAGCGCGGGGGATGAGACGTTTCCGAAGCTGTCCCTAACCCATAGCTTTACGGTATAGTCGCCTGCATTTGTGTACTTATGGGAATTGACATAAGATGATAAATTACCAAAGTCTAGAACCAGGCCGTCGCTCCAGTCGAGCTTCATGTCCTGGGGCATTACTGCGGTCTCTACCTCAACATACCCCTCTCCCGGCACAAAGGACAGTTGGTATTCAATGCCCGATGCAATAACCTCGCACTTCTGGTTTATGGTGCAATCCTGCATTGTGGGCTCTATGCTGGCAACAGGCGGCGAGAGTGCGAACACAGCGTTAAACAGAACTAGAAGGATAAGTATGCTTAGCAGAATCCCTATTTTTGGCTTCCCCATCAAGAAACCAAGGTGATTTCTGCTTTTATATCTAACGGTTTGTCCGCAATCGCCCTTTTTGGGCTGCCGCTTATCTTGGCGGATGGAATTGCTTTTGCAAGGGTCTTGCCAGCGTCAATTCCCAGGCTGTCCCCAACCACGCACACTGTCCTGTCCTTTGCAGAGAGTAGTGCAACCGCCGTTTTTTCTTTGCTGCCAATGATATTTGCCAGCCACATTGCCTTGCCAAAATCATCAAGCTTCGCCTTGATTACCTTGGCATCGCCAACAACCTTTGCCTCTGCAATGAGCTTGTCAACAGTCTCTTCAACGAGCCCGGTTTCGCGCGATGCTACTATCTTCTTGAGCTTTTTCCAGTGCTCAAAAAGCAGCTTTCCCGCTTCCTCGAGCGTCTTGGCCTCGCCCTTGAGCGGCAAGGCATCATCGCCAAGCTTCCTGTTGTAGTTCCCTATGTCCTCAACAAACCTCTCGATGGTCTTGGGGAGCTGCTCAGCAGAGACCTTGAAAAGCCTGGCAGTGGCCTCAACATCCGGAATCTCCACCTTGTCCTTGACCTTGATGCCCTTCAGCTTGCCCAAAACCTGCTTGCCCTCTTCCTTGTACTCCTTTTCCTCCTCCTCGACGAGCTCTTTCCCTGCCTTGAAGACAATCCTGACAACGCCGTCTGAAATCTTCTCTGTCTTAACAATCCTTATTTTCTCAAGCTCACCTGTATTGTCAAGGTGCGTTCCTCCGCATGCCTGCACGTCCCAGTCCTTGATTCTCATGACCCTGATTTCCTTGCCCGGAACCGCGCCTCCCTGGTATAGTGTAAACCCATACTTCTTCTCCGCATCGTTCCTCGGCACAGGCCCTTTCTCTATCTCATAGCCCTTCCTTATTGCCTCGTTCGCAAGCTTCTCTATCTCAGCCCGCTGCTCAGGGGTTATGTTTGCGTAGTGGGTAACATCCAGCCTGCCCTTGTCCAGGTCAATCTGGGAGCCTGCCTGCCAGATATGGTTGCCCAGGACGCGGCGGGCGGCACCCCCGATAACATGGGCAGCTGTGTGGTTCTTTGCGAGGGTTATCCTTGTCTTTCCGTCAACTTTCCCCTCTACAGCGTCCCCCTCCTTTAATCCGTCTGTGCTGGCAAGGGTATGCACAACAATATTGCCAACCTTCTGCACGTCCGTAACCCTTATGCCGTTTATCGTTCCTATGTCGCGGTGCTGGCCCCCGCTTGTCGGGTAGAATGCAGTCTGGTCAAGGACAACGTTGTTGCCTATAATTCGAGCTACTTTCCCCTTGAAATTGAACAGGTGCGTATCCTTATAATATAACTTAATGGTATCTGTCAAGTCCTCGTAGTCCTTGCCATCAAGGCCGCGGAGCTCTTCCTTCTCCACTGTGCCGCCGTTCTCGTGCCGTGCGGCAACTTTTGCATAGAAGTCCTTCGGAACCTCTATGTCATGGCCGAGCTTCTTCGCCTCCTCCCTCAGGAATTCCGGCGAGATGCCCTTTGAGTCGTACAGCTCCACGAGCATGTCGTCAGTAACCCCATTATGTATGACCTGCCTCACAAGGCCCTTTGACTTCTCCAGGGTCCTGTAGTAGCGCTGCTTCTCAACATCAAGCACCTCTGCAACCTCGTCAAGGTTTTCAGATACCTCAGGGAACTGCGGCTTGAGGTACTTTGCGTGCGTTTCGCAGATGTCCGCAAGCTCGAAGCCCCATTCCTGGGTGTCTATGAAGCCCAGCGCCCGCCTCAGGAGCACCCTAAGGTTGTAGCAGCCGCCCACATTTGACGGTATTGCGCCGTCGTTGATTGCAAACAATAATGCGCGGGTATGGTCGCCAATTGAGTATATCGCAGCCAGCGACTTTACAGTTTCCTTCAGCTCCTTCAGGCCAATGCCTGTCTTGTCTGAAATGCCCATCCAAACCTTCTCAATATCATCGGTCTCCTCCATGTTGAGCAGGCCGGAATACGGAAGGAATTTCCTCATTATGTTGCCCTCCGGCTTAATTCCGGTAAGGTCGTACAGCTGCTTGACAACCGTTGGGAAATTCACCTCATAGCTAGTGTCTGTCCCTGAGGTGAACCATGCGGGCCTCTCCTGCCCCATCCCCATGTCCAGAACCTTTAAACTGAGTTCGCGGTATCCCTGCGGTATTATCTGGTAGGTCATGTAGACCTGGTTCCCAATCTCCAATCCATGGGAGAAGTACTCCATGCACGGCCCCAAATTGCCCCCGCCTCCCCACTGGTCCTCGTGGTACTTCAGCTCGTCCTTCGGAACGCCCATGCCGTCTGTCAGCCACTTGTGGATGTGGTCAAAGTAGCTGTTGACATCATACCGCTCCGGCGGCTCAAACGCGTGCTGGCCAATCATGACGAAGCACGTATAATGCCTCCCTGTAATGCCGACGTTGTCAATGTCGTTGAACCTCATGCACATCTGCGGCACTACCAATGGGTTCGCAGGCGGCTCAACAGCGCCCGAAACAACGTGCGGCTGGAAGTCATAAATCGAGGCGTTGGTCCAGTAGGAGTCATCACGCCACCTTGCAACAACAGGATACCGCTCAATTGGAGTGTAGCCGAACTTCTTGAACATGCCGGAGAACTTCTTCCAGACACCGATGAAGTCCATCTGCTCCTTCGACGGTGAATTCCCTATAAACGTGTAGCCCCCGTGGCACTCAGGCTCGCCGCAGAAGTCGTCGGCAGACGTGGTCCAGAACATCTTTCCGCACTTGACGCACTTCTTCCTCTCGTAGCCCTCTGATTTCAGCACTTCCGTTGCGTAGTACTTGTGCGGCTCTACGTCCGTCTTCTTCTTAAGCTCCGCCTTGAGCTTCTTGATGTCCATGGCTTTTCTCTATGTTTTGCTCTTTTATTTAAGTTATTGCAAATCGTAAAATATCTATATACCCCTCCTCATTATGCCAACAATGAAGGACCGCATCCTGAGGGCTGCGCCGCTCTTAGCGGTAATGCCCATCGCAATAGGCAACAGTGAAATAGGCACCGCATGGCTGATTGCGCTAGCCCTGGTTCTGTTCGCCTCGGAGCTGGCATTCTTCCTTATTCCAGGGGTGTCACTTTCCTCACTGCTTATAGGGATGTCATGCCTCTACCTGGGCTTTGCGCCGACGCTTATAGCAAGCGCATTCGCAATCAACATCGCCCACTTTATCCTCCGGCGCGACATAAGCATGTTCATCGCAAACCTGCTGACCCTTATACCACTAATCGGCTTCGGGACAGTATACGGCCCCTGGGTGGTTGCAAGCTTCGGCTGGGGCGTTTATGGGGTTTCAATCGGGCTGGTAAAGTGGGGGACATCAATACCTGTGGGCTACCTGCTTGGAAGGAACATGGCAAAGCGCTTCAGGGACTTCTTCCTTGAGCCAACAATAAACTTCTTCGTGTTCCTAAAGCTGCACGGGCTGTTTATGTTCCTCTTCTAGCGCCTGTACCTTCTGTTGTAATAATTAGCGTACTGTTGCCTGTACTGCTTTGCGTATCCCGGGTGCTTCTTGGCGTACTGGTACCACGCAGCGTATTTCCTGGCGTAGTCCGGATGCTCTTTCATGTATTGCTGCCAGCCACTGGCCTTCGGCGCGCTCTTTACATGCTTTACAACTCCGTCAGGCTTCCCTATAAGTCCGCCCATTCCCACCTTCTCAAACATGTTAACAAGCCAGGGCACCTTGCTCGCTGGGATTATGCCCTCCCTGAGCCCAAGTATTATGAATCCGAAAGCGCCAAGCACCCCAAATATGGTAAATGCCGGCAGGAGGCTCCTCTCTGTCTCCTTCCTCTCGGGGTTGAGGTTCCTGGAAATGTTGTTGATTCTGGTATCCACGCAGTCCAGGTCTGATGATGCAAGCTGGAGGTATTGCTTTGCCGTGGTTGTGTCGCCTGCCGAGATTGCAGCCTCTGCGTCTGCTATGTGGCTGTCAAAGTTGGCGAGGCAGTCCTCTGCCGCCGCAACCTCCGGCTCTGCCGCCTTTGCGTTCTTTCCAACCCCTGCCTGCGCCCTTGCGTCGGCGAGCCTGCCCTGCAGCTGGGTCTTCCTGTTCCTGAGGTTGTCGGCAGTGCTCTGCAGGTCCTCCTCAACATTTACTGAAACTGATGCTGTCTTGGTATCATAAAGCGCCCCCTCGTAGCTGAATGAGAACACTATCTCTGCTGTCTTGCTGCCTGTAGCGCTTGGGGTGTCAAGCTGGGCATTGATGTTTTTAGTCTCCCCAGAGCTGAGCTGGAATGCTGCTTCATCAATGGTTATTGAATTTGCGAGATCCCCATTGACAACCACATTCACGTCAACCGGCGAAACCGGGCTGTCAACGCCGACTGTGAAAACATTATTCCTGCTGTCGCCTGGCATTGAGGTTCCAACGCTCCAACTGCCTGGTATTATGTCCCCTGCTATGTCAATTCCGGACTCCGGCGGGGCGCCTTCTCTTACTGTGAAGCTGACCAAAGCGCCTGCATCCCCCGTTATCTTGTCGCCGTAGAAGATGATTGGTATATTATAGTCAACTGGCGCGGCAACTTCCGGGACTTCCAGGCTTATATCTACGGTGGCCGAGCCGCCCACTGCCAAGGTATCGCCACCTCCAAGCCCGGTTACATCAGCCTCAACCCAGCTGGAGGCGGTTATCGAGGCCGAGAAGTCCTTGATGTCCTCATCCCCCGCGTTAGTAACTGCTATCTCCCCAGTAGCATTGCTTCCCTGGTCGACTGTTCCCAGGCTGAGTTCGGCAGGGGAAATTGCGAGGTTTGTTTCCTCTCCTTCCTCCTCTTCTTCCTCTTCCTCCTCCTCTTCGGTAATGTCAACCTGCTTTGTGAACTGGTTATTCATCTCGTTGCTTTCTAAAATGTCATCATCCGGGTCAATCTCGAGCAGCATCTCGTGCTTCCCAACCGACGGGGTCCATGTTGCGTTCCTTTCCACGGAGGTGTCCTTTGTCATGCCCTCTGTCCAGGTAGCAACAGACTTGCTGTCCACAAACAGCTCAAAAGTGGTATTGTTGACCGCCATGCCAATCGCCCTTACCCTCACTGTTATTGAGCTGCCGTCAACCTCTATGTTCTCCGCCTTGAGGTCCGGCTTTTCACCGCAGATGTAGTTCTGGGTCGGGTTGTAGTCTATCGGGCAGTTGTCGCAGTCGTCCCCTATGCCGTCATAGTCAGTGTCAACTGACTGTATTCCCGGCATAGTGGGGCAATAATCATTAAGCGCCTCTATCTCGAGGTCGAAGCCTATCCTTGGCCAGACGTTGTTGTTTACATTTGACTCTGTGTGCTTGTCGTCTGAATTCACGGAGAACCTGACATTGTAGGTGCCCGCTTTTGATGGTGTCAAAATGTACTTCATTGTCCCTGAAGCGTTGTTTGCAATGCTCAAACTGTAGTCCGTGCTGTTGCCGTTTACTATGAAACTCATCTGGGTTCCGGGCATGCTCACGTTATTGTTCTCCCTGTAATAGCCAACAAACTCAACTCCCTTTCCGGCAAGCACTGACGTGGCGTTCGCAGTGAGGTTATATGCCTCCAGGTCCGCCAGGCCGTCGCAGGCATCGCCTACCCCGTCCAGGTCGCTGTCCTTCTGGCTCGGGTTTGCCATAGAGGGGCAGTTGTCGCTCCCGTCCAGTACACCATCGCCATCATCATCATTGTCGCACAAGTCCCCATCTCCGTCGCTGTCAGTATCAACCTGGCCGGCATTCGGCACAGTCGGGCAGTTGTCGCTCACGTCTGCAACTCCATCGCCGTCGTCATCAGTGTCGCAGGCATCTCCCTTACCGTCTCCATCTAGGTCCTTGGTCTGGTTCTCGTTATCATCATTTGGACAGTTGTCGCAGGCATCACCATGGGAATCGCTGTCTGAATTGGACTGGTCGGGATTGCTGACATACGGGCAATTGTCGCAAGCATCGCCTAGCCCATCTAAATCTGAGTTTCCTTGGTCATTACTGACAAGTACGCAATTATCACAAGCATCCCCTGCTCCATCACTATCTATGTCGGTCTGAGGGGCATTGGGGGTGTTTATGCAATTATCACAGGCATCCCCTATTCCATCATTGTCTATATCCTTTTGATCACAACGCGCAATTTCTTGAATAACTAATACCCCATTGCCATCAGGATCACAAGTTGTTACTGAATTACTTTTCCCGTTCTTGACAGGTGGACAATTATCACAGGCATCCCCTACTCCATCGCCATCCCCATCAGCCTGATTTGCATTGGCAGTGTTGGGGCAATTGTCAACTCCGTCTGCTATCCCATCCCCGTCCTTGTCCGCATAGATGAATGGGGCAAAAACATTGTCCGTGGCTGTATTGGGTACGGTCGTCTTTTTCAATGACACTACGTTATTTGTAGTGTCCAAAACCGTGCTTGAGGCTAGGCTTGTCCACGGTGTCCCCTTCCAAAACTGGAGCTGGTTTTCATCATGAGTACCAATGTCACCGGTCGTGTAGCTCACATTCAGGATAACCCAGCTGGTTGTTTTGCTGCCCGTAATCTCAAGGTATTTGCTTATGTTAATAAGGGCCGGACCTTCGCCCCCCGGGCTTGACACCGGTTCAATTGATACCTCCTTCCCCTCGAGGGAAAGGTCAATGTCCCCAATAGTGACATCCGAGAACTTGTTTTGGGAATTGGTCACCATGCTTATCTCATTGCCGCCGTTGTCGTAAATCTCGTCTCCGCTAAAATTATTGTTGGAGCTGTCGACCATGTAAATTCCAACCTGGTCGTTGTCATGGATTTCATTGCCCTGGAATGTGTTACCAGAGCTCTTTCTGACATAAACGCCTTTCTTGCTGTCCCTGACCTCGTTATCCTTTATGGTACTGCTCTGGACCCCAGTGCAGTATGTGTATTGGCAGCCGAGCCAGAGCCCATAATCATCAATATCTGTGATGGTGTTGCCCTCTATTGTGTCGCCGGAGCCAATTGATACGAATATTCCGGCGTCATCGCCATTCAAGACCTCATTGTTTTTGATTTTATCATTAGTGCTGCTATGAATCCCAATCCCTATCTGGTCTGTGTTATTGACTACATTCCCACTTATGTCGGAATTCCTTATCCAGCTAAAGGTTATCCCTGTCCCTATTTTCCTATATTGGGTGCCGCTAACATAATTGTTCTTTACATTTGCCACAGCATATCCTGGCGAGTTGCCAGTATTGTGATATACAGCAATCCCCTGCTGCGCCAAGTCCAGGTTGGAGGTTACGTTGTTGTCTAGAACATAAACCAGGTCAACATCGTCAAGATAAATCCCGTACTTGAAGTTCACAATATTGCAGTTTTGTATTGTAACTTTGTTTCTATTAGTTACAATTATGCCATATTGCCTTGTTGTGCCATAGCCCTGCATTGTGTTGCCCTGGCAGTCGAAAGTTTTGTAGTCAAATTTTGAGGGGTTATTGATGCAAGTTGTATCATTTGATACGCTCTTGTTCAGTATTACCGTATTACAGCTGTCATTGTTAAGCTGATTTGTGCAATCCGCACAACTGTTACAATAGCATGTGCCCGGCGTTACCCCTGAAATGCTCTGCGCGATTATAACTATGAAAATTATTGATAGCAAAGCCGCCCATAGAGCTCTTCTTCCCATAAGCCCTGCTAAGCTTTTTCCCTTTATATATTTAACACAGTGCAAACTTTATATAGACATTTGTTCATATTCCCAGTAAGATGGACGTTCCAGTATCACTACAGGTTTTTGACAAGTCCCTCGAGGCATTCCAGGACTATTCATCACACAAGAGCGCTGTTATTGTAAAAAAGCACCTACCCTCCGCAATCGGGGAGCTCGAGTACAGGATAGAGAATGCTCACGACGAAACCCTGAAAAAGATTCTTGGCAACCTCATAGGTGTCGCCAGAGGTGCAGACCTGGAGCCGGAGGAGCTGATTGAGTGGAACCGCTCCCTCCAGGCAAAGATGTTGGAGAACGCCCCCTCTTATGGCTTTAGGCGCAGGCTGAAGAAGTACCTCCAGGACCCTGAGGACATCTACGAGCTCCTGAAGAAGGCCCAAGGCGTCCATGTGGTCGAGAACATGCTGAACGGCCTACTTGACGAGGCCCAGGCAATGGTCAAGGCTAGGTACAGGGCAGGCGTTGACGTTGAGATAGACAAGAGGAACCTCACCCAAATCGTCCTCCTGAGGAAGTACATTGTCCCTGCAATTGCAGAGGAATCCATGCATACGTCTTGGGGCAAGGGACAGAGGTGGGCTGCAACAGCAGTCAGCATACTCGCGGCAGCCGCCGCCTTCAAGTACACCGGCGTACCGCTGCCAATCGTCCCTGCCGCAATAAATCCGAGAAAGCTGCCCAGGGCAGCCCAGATTATGGCATGGACCACCCTTGTAATGTTCATACTTTTCATAATCGTATCAGCGCTCGGCTCCCCAAAGGGCGGCGCTGCAGTGCTCGGCGTCTATACGATAGCAAGCACAGTAGTCTGGTTCATATTCTCAAGGGTCCTGAAAAAGCACCCTCCAACCGTCGAGCCGGAGCCGGAGTCTGCCACAGTCTATGGCAGGATTCTTGACCGG
>JGI10211J14876_10001474_pt1 | contig 10312 bp, 7 predicted proteins | sample Etolagsediment_FD_14876 | JGI IMG/M metagenome (IMG submission 14876)
TATAGTGCCTAAATTTATAAAATGAGGAGGCCTGATTTACCTTTGGTTGTTCAGGGTCGATCTCCCAAGGATGAAAATAGAATAGATAGACCTTTTCTTTTTCCAGAATTGATCGAACGCCCCTTTTAAAAAGAAAAAGGGGTATCAATCTAAAATAACCGCCCCCTCCCCACGGAAAAACCTGGTGAGCGAATTTTAGATTGCTGATAGGAAGTTCATAGAATTTATCTGATATTTTAACAGCAATTCCATTTCTTGCACTTTGAGACAACTCTACCTGCCCATATCGACTATGCAGTACAAAAGAATTGAAACTTGAGTCATAAAGATATCCACATTCCTCAATTACTTTAAGAATATCATCGCTAATCGAAAAGTTGGGAGTGCGTAACCCATAAACCGGGGAACCTGTAATATCTTCCAAGAGTTTTTTACTACAACCAAAATCTTTTTTTAAATCCTCGTAAGATTGCTTATTGGACATATTGTGTAAATAGCCATGTGAAGCTACTTCATGGCCACGTGAATGGATTTCTTGAACCAGATGGGGCAGGCGTTCTGCGATCCAGCCTAAGACGAAAAAGGTAGCCTTAATTGGGCTACGAATTGCGGGCTGTCCGTTGCGGGTTGAACTACAAGAATCGAGGAGGTCGAGGAGGCGGTGAGTGTTCTTCTCAACTCGCAATTCATAGGAAGGCCAAGAAGAAAAGGGTATATATCGTTTGAAGTTTTCCACCTGGAACCAGTCTTCTACATCAATCGTTAAAAGAATATATGCTTGACGATCGTACATAATCGAGTCACTTCTGCGGTTTAAATAGCAACTGTTTTTAACCGAGTATAGTAGTAATTTTGCAATAAAGTTACTATAGATTTGGTAAATTCAATTTCTATTTGCCATTTCACAAATTAATATTACTTTTTTCCTAGACAAAGTTATCTATATCATCTAAGAACTTCTCTCCAAGGCGAGCATAGTGCAGGAATTTGCCCTTCTTGATGAATGGGTGTGACACTTATGAACTTTCCCTCAGTAATATCTCGAAATAGTCTATTGTCTTGGCCAAACCTTCTTCCAAAGACACGTAGGGAGACCAAGAAAGTTTCTCTTTAGCTATACTGATTTCCGGTTGCCGCTGCAAGGGATCATCCTGGGGAAGTGGTTTAAAAACAATCCCTGATCGCGATCCTATTATCTCTATAGTTTTTTGAGCCAATTCAAGGATAGTGAATTCATCTGGGCTGCCCAGATTCACTGGCCCGATGAAATCATCCGGCCCATTCATCATCAGGAGCAAACCTTCTATCATGTCGTCTACAAAACAAAAAGATCGTGTTTGTGAGCCATCGCCATAGACAGTTATATCCTGATTTCTCAAGGCCTGAACAATAAAATTGCTGACAACTCTCCCGTCATTTGGGTCCATCCTAGGTCCATAGGTGTTAAAAATCCTAACTACCCTGATGTTGACTTTGTTCTGCCGGTAATAATCGAAAAAGAGGGTCTCAACACACCGTTTGCCCTCATCATAGCAGGACCTTAACCCTATGGTATTGACATTACCCCAGTATTCCTCCTTTTGAGGGTGCATCGTTGGATTTCCATAGATTTCACTGGTAGAGGCTTGCAAGATTTTAGCTTTAACTCTCTTGGCGAGGCCAAGCATGTTGATGGCTCCCATGACATTTGTCTTGATGGTTTTAACCGGATTGTACTGGTATTGGATTGGTGAGGCAGGGCATGCCAGATTATAGATCTCATCCACTTCAATGAAAATAGGTTGGACAAGATCATGGCGTATTAATTCAAAATTCGTTTTTTCAAGCAGATGAACAATATTTTTTTTGCTTCCTGTAAAAAAATTATCCAGACACAGCACCTCGTGTCCTTCAGCAATCAGGCGATCACAAATGTGTGACCCTAAGAAACCCGCGCCGCCGGTAACAAGAATGCGCTTCTGAGAATAAATCATCTTACGTACCCCATTTCTTTCCAATACTTTAAAGCTCACGGCTTATTGCTAATTGCTGAATACTTATGAAAAATGCGTCAGCACAGTCTTCCCAATTGGAAAAACATTGAAGCCGATATCAAACAATTGCTTATGATTGAGAATGTTTCTCCCATCAAAGATAAAGGCTGGTTTAACCATTGATTGGTATATCTTTTCAAAATCGAGACTCTTATATATTTCCCACTCAGTCATAACAGCAATGGCATCACAGCCAGCCGAAGACTCATAGGGGTCTTCAGCATAGGTTATCTTTCCCTCTATACCCTCTAGGTCTATCATTGCATTATTTAAGGCCTTTGGATCAGTAATTACCAACTCAGCCCTTTCCTCCATTAACCTCTTAGCGATGAATATACCAGGGCTCTCTCTGGTGTCACCCGTATTGGCCTTAAAGGCGAAACCGAAAAGGCAAATCTTTTTACCTACCAATGTATTAAACATGGCGCTTAGCATATTTAGAACAAAATGCTCTTTCTGGTAATCGTTGATTCTGATTACGCCCTCCCAGTAATCGGCGACTTCATCAAGACCATAGGATCGGCAAAGATAGACCAGATTCAGAATATCCTTTTTAAAGCACGATCCGCCAAAAGCAACGCTGGCAGTTAAGAATTTATTTCCCACGCGAGAGTCCATGCCAACGGCATAGGCAACATCAGTGATGTCAGCATCGGTCTTTTCACAAAGGGCCGCAATGGAATTTATTGAGGATATTCTCTGGGCCAAAAAGGCGTTGGCAACAAGCTTGGAGAGCTCGCTGCTCCAGATGTTAGATGTTATGATACGCTCCCTCGGTACCCAATTGGAGTAGATCTCAACCAACTCATCCCTGGCCCTTAAACCACTTGGTGTTTCTCTTGATCCAATAAGGACCCGATCAGGATGTTCCAGATCCTTGATTGCTGAGCCTTCGGCAAGGAATTCTGGATTGGAAAGGACATCAAAATGGATCTCATTGTCAGTTGAGGTGAGTATCCTTTCCATAGCCAAAGCGGTTTTGACCGGAAAGGTGCTTTTTTCTACGATTATCTTGTTAGATTTAGAATCCTTTCGTATTTGCCTGGCCGTTTTTTCCCAATATTGCAAATCAGCGGCCATGCCCGCGCCCGCTCCGAACATCTTGGTTGGTGTATTTACGCTGACAAAAATGATTTCGGATTCCTTTATTTCTTTTTCAATCTCTGTACTAAAAAAAAGGTTTCTGCCTCTTGTGGACCTCACAATTTCATCAAGACCTGGCTCATAAATGGGAAGATTATCTGAGTTCCATTGGGCAATGCGGGTTGGATTGATATCTACAACTGTCACCTTGTATTGAGGGCATTTGTAGGCAATCATGGCCAAGGTGGGACCGCCTACATAACCTGCTCCGATGCAGAGGATACGTTTTTCAAACATCATAATTCCTTACTTAACAGGGTTAATGCTTTATATAAACACCCTAATCCAAGTCTCTTGTGAACATGAATTGTGGCTCCAACTATCTTATAGCTAAAATCGTCATGCTGATGCTTTTTCTTAGAGGAGGCGACCGAAGCCGGGTTAATGGCGAAAACCTTCCTCCCTTCTCTCCATTTTTTCCTGCAATAATCTTATCTATTTCCTCAAACAAGGCGTTGAACAATCCCTCTTCTTTTACCTTGCACACGACTTTTCCTTTTCTGAAAACGATTCCAACTCCATTACCTCCTGTGATTCCCACGTCGGCTTCAACGGCTTCTCCTGGACCGTTTACGACACAACCCATTACAGCCACTTTCAAAGGCTCTTTGAACTCAGCCAGCTTTTCCTCGACCTTCTTAGTCAACGGAATCAAGTCAATTTCTGTTCTCCCGCAAGTTGGACAAGAAATTAAAATCGGGCCGTGAGCCCTGATTTCAAGACCTTTCAAAATCTCGAAAGCGACTTTAACCTCTTCAACCGGGTCGTCGGTCAAGGAAACGCGAATGGTATCTCCAATGCCCCGTGACAACAATGAGCCAAAAGCAATGCTCGACTTTACCGTTCCAGGAAATTTCGTTCCTGCCTCGGTCACCCCAAGGTGCAGGGGGTAATCGCATTTCTCGCTCAACAAATCGTAAGTGAGAATGGTGTTCAATGCGCTGCTGAATTTAACCGAAATGACGATGTCATGAAATTCAAGCTTTTCAAGCAACCTGGCTTGACCTAAAGCGCTTTCAACAGCCGCTTCATGAGTCGGGTGTCCGTACTTCTCCAACAATCTCTTTTCAATTGAACCACTATTTACTCCGATTCGAATGGGAATGCCCCTGTCCTTGGCAGCACTGACAACCAACTTGACCTTCTCTTTGCCGCCGATGTTCCCGGGGTTAATCCTTACTTTGTGCACACCTGCCTTGATGGCGGCTAAAGCCATTTTGTAGTCAAAGTGAACGTCTGCGCAAATAGGTAAAGGAGATCCTTTGACAATAGCGGTAAGGGCGTCAACTGCTTCCGGTGTGTTAACTGTGACCCTAACCAGCTCACAACCGGCTTCCTTGAGCTCTTGAGTTTGCTTCAAAACTCCTTCGACGTCCTTCGTTTTCTTATTAGACATGGACTGCACAAGGACGGTCGCATCTCCGCCGATGAATCTATCTCCAACTCTCACTTTCCTCGTTTTCCTGCGTTGAATCATAGTAAACCACCAAACCGCGAAAAATAACTAAGATCACAGTGCTTAAAGCCATTTGCCTCTGTCTCTCGAGCACCAGAGACTAATTCCTGTGCTTTCTTTCTAGCCCACACATCCGCATTCAACACGTCTCGAAGCGAAGGATTTGGCTTGACCGAATGGGCTTTGACAATTGATTCAACTATTTCGGAAATTTGCAGGAACCTTACTTTCTTATCTAAAAACGCCAGCACAGCTACTTCGTTGGCAGCGTTCATAACAGCAGGGGCAGTTCCCCCGGATTTCCCAGCGTTGACTCCTATCTTAAAACACGGGTAAAAATCTTCGTCGATTTCCCTGAAAGTCAGGTCCTGGCAGTCAGGCACGTTCAAGCGCTTCAAATTTGGGTTGGGCAAGCGCCTAGGGTAACTCAGTGCATATTGAATCGGCAGTCTCATGTCTGGAAGCCCGACTTGAGCAATTATCGAGGAATCTGCGAATTCGACGAGGCTGTGGATGATGCTTTGTGGGTGAACAACCGCTTGAATTTTTTCAAAAGGCATTGAATACAAGTGGTGTGCTTCGATTACTTCCAGCGCCTTATTCATCAAAGTCGCGCTGTCAATCGTAACTTTACCTCCCATAGCCCAATTTGGGTGCCTCAACGCGTGTTCTGCGGTTGCGTTAGCTAAATCCTTTTTATTCCAGTCGCGGAACGCTCCGCCTGAGGCAGTGATGATTATTCTTTCAACTGTCTTGCGGTCTTCGCCATTCAAACACTGAAAAATAGCAGAGTGCTCACTGTCAATCGGAATCAAAGTAATGCCGCATTTTTTAACCGCAGGCATTACCAAGTCCCCACCTGCAACAAGCGTCTCTTTGTTTGCAAGTGCGATATTCTTGCCGTTTTGAATAGCAGTCATAGTAGGTTCCAACCCAACAGCTCCAACAACGGCGATTACAACAGTGTCAACTTTCTCTAAAGTGCAGCAAGCCTTCAAGCCCCCCATTCCTGAAACCACTTCCACTTCGGGCAAAGCCAATTGCCTGAACGTGCCCGCTTTCTCCTCATCGAACAAGCAAACAGTGCTGGGCTTGAATTCAAGCACTTGCTTTTCCATCAACTCGAGGTTGCAGTTCGAAGTCAATGCCTCGACATTGAACTCGTCGGGAAACTGCCTGACTACATCAAGTGTTTGGGTACCGATTGAACCAGTGCTTCCCAAAATGCTTAACGATTTCATTTAGGCACCAACACCATGCAGTTCCATGCCAATTCTGACGATATTTTCATAATGAAGCCCACAGTCCTTTCTGAGCTGATCTTGGCTTCCTTGCTCGATAAACTTATCAGGAATGCCAATAAACTTGATATCAGCCTTCAGATTATTTTCATGGCATAATTCAAGAACTGCGCTTCCGAAGCCCCCCCTTGCTGAATTTTCCTCAATGATTATGGCTTTTCCAGTCCTGCTGATGTAGTCCGCAATGCTGTGATCAAGGGGTTTTACAAACCTTGCATTAATGAGCGTTGCTTTAATTCCCTTTTCTCCCAATATCTCCGATGCCTTCAGAGCCTCCTGAAAGACAGTGCCTATTGACACTATGGTGAGCATACTTCCTTCTTTTACCACCTCGCATTTCCCAATATCCAGGGGTCGTAAGTTTTCTTTTTTAACATTAAAGCAGCGTCCTCTTGGATATCTTATAGCAACGGGCTTTCCTAATCTTGTAGCTGTAAACAGCATATGCCGAAGCTCCTCTCCGTCTTTTGGGGCCACCACCATGAGATTCGGAATGTGTCTCAGGTAAGATAAATCAAAGCATCCGTGATGGGTTGGGCCATCATCTCCAACAAGCCCGGCGCGGTCGATGGCAAAGATAACAGGAAGCTCCTGAAGGCACACATCATGGACTATTGCGTCATAGGCCCTCTGAAGAAATGTTGAATAAATTGCACATACAGGTTTTAAACCTTGCTTTGCCAGGCCAGCAGCAAACACTACTGCATGCTGCTCTGCTATTCCTACATCGAAAAACCTGTCAGGAAAGCGCTTCTTGAATCTTGAAAGCCCTGTACCATCAGGCATAGCCGCAGTTATTCCAATTATTAAATTATCTTGCTCTGCAATATGAATGAGTGTATCGGCAAACACCTCTGAAAAAGAAGGTGCATCATGAAGTTTTAGGTCCTCCCCGTTTTCAATATTAAAGGGGCTGATTCCATGGAATTTAGGCTTGTTTTGCTCTGCAAAAGAATAACCCTTCCCCTTAATTGTCCTAAGGTGAATCAATACAGGACCTTCAAATTTTTCGGCTTTCTGAAAGGAGTCCAATATCTTCTTTATATTGTGACCGTCCACAGGGCCGATGTAGTTTATACCCAGCTTCTCAAAAAGAAGCCCAGGAGAACCCACTTCCTTCAAGTAGCCTTTTAATTGGACTAATTTCTCCCTTAAAACCCCTCCTTGCTTAATAACCTCATTAATTGTTTCCTTAACATTTTTATATATTTCAGTTTTTTCAATCCTATGAGTGTATTCAGAAAGGGCTCCAACATTTTGTGAAATAGACATCCTATTGTCATTGAGAATTATAGTAACTTTTGTGTTCAGAAAACCAGCCTGGTTAAACGCCTCAAGGGCATTGCCACCTGTTAATGCTGCCCCATCTCCTATGACAGCTACTACTTCATAATCTTGCTTTCTCAAGTCACGCGCCTCGGCAAATCCAAGGGCTGCTGATATCGAAGTAGAGGCATGACCAGTTCCATAGGCATCGTGCTCGCTCTCACCAATTTTTGGAAAGCCACTCAAGCCCTTATACTGTCTCAAGGTATGAAATCTTTTCCTTCTCCCAGTGAGTATTTTGTGTGCATAGCTTTGATGGCCGACATCCCAAATTATTTTATCCTTTGGGCTGTTGAAGAAGAAGTGTATAGCAACTGTTAAATCAACTGCTCCAAGAGATGGACCAAGATGGCCACCCGTTTTAGATACATTCTGAATAATGAATTGCCTTATCTCATCAGCTACCTGAGAGAGTTTTTCTGCCCTTAGGTTTTTCAAATCCCTAACATTCTCGATCCTTTCAAGCAGTGAAAAATGGTTATTTGGCAGTTTTAATTTTCTTAATTCCATTATTAGGCACTCCTATAAAAAGTTTTCTAGTCAATCTTGCAAGCCCCTTCTTTAAGTGAACTTTATTGCTTATAAAGTGCTATCCCATTTAGAAAAGCTTCTTTATGCATAGAACAAAAATCTACGATTAATAATGCGGGATTATGCCATTAAAAATTAAAGCTTTATAAACTCTCAATATCAATGCGGTGGTGTGTCTGAATCCGCTCCCACTCCATTTTAAACCATGGTGTGTAGCTGTGAGGTTGAACAACGATATCCTTATTCAGTTTCTCGAGATCTATATATTTCCATTCAGCGATTTCACTCTGGTTAGCTCGTACAACTCCGTTAGTTTTTCCAATGTAGATAGCACACATTTCATTCTCAGAGCCGATATTCTTAAACTGGGCCTGGTATTGAAACTTAAATAATAATTCCAGCGGTGTTTCAAACCCCAGTTCTTCCGTTATGCGTTTCATAGCAGCCTCTTCATAACTTTCCCCTTTGCGTGGATGACTACACACACTATTAGACCAGTAAAGAGGCCAGAGGTCCTTTTCAGCTCCCCGCCTCTGTACCAAGAGCTGCCCCTGATCGTTAAAAATGAATATGGAAAAGGCACGGTGCAATAAACCTTCCCCTTGGTGACACCCTTCTCTGTTTTCATAACCAATCACAGTATCTTCTTTGTCTACAAGTATTAGTAATTCTTCAGGGGATAAAATATTATCTTTATAGATCGTCACTTACTTGTTCTCCTATAAATCTCGATCGAGGATAATCTGTTATGACCAATGTTTTTCTATTAATTCAATGGCCTTTTCAGGCCCACGGTATTTTTTGACTTTTTCGCGGAGAGATTGAGCTCTCAACAAATATTCCGAATTTGAGAGAAGCTTATTGACCTCTCTGAATAGTTCTTCAGCGGTTAAGTCGTATCTATTCTGAACTAAATAGGCATAAGTGCCATATTTCCATTTATCTTCTATGCATTTGGAACGTTCCTTACTTAACTTAACCACGAGACCACAGCCTAATTGCTCAAGCCTTCTTCCATTTCCCTCCTGCTCTGATTGGAAGGGTATCATAATTGTTGGCTTCCCACAGGCAATGGATTCCATCATAGTGCCATATCCTCCATGAAAGATTACAAGGTCGGCTTTGGATGTCAAAAGTTTTCCCGGAACCCATTTAAAAAATCTTATATTTTTTGGAGCATTAAGATGAGTTTGTGATTCAAATTTACTACTTGTTGAAACAACTACCTGAAGAGGTTTATCAGTAAATGCTTCAACAAGGGTGGAAAAGAATAGTTTATTACCCACTGGCCCCGCACCACCTCCAATAGTAATATAGATAAGAGGCTGGTTGCCATCAATTTCTTGCATCCAGGATGGGATTTCATTATTTCTTTTCGAAATAATCAATGCACCCACATGTATCGTGTTTTCATCTTCTGGAATGGGCTCTATTTCAGGGATGCTTGGAACAATATATAGGTCTCCTTGCAATAACTCTTCTGCTCTATTAATTGGCTTTAAACCCATTTTCATGAGCAGTGGGTTGAAAATCTCAGAAGAATTAGGGGGGATCATATCTTCGGGCTCGTTTTTCCACCAGATGAGTTTGGCCGTTTTCGGATGTGATGCATAACGAACAATTTGAACAACAGGGATAGCAGCTTTTTTGCCAAGCATCCACGCTAATAGGTTGGTGTCTCCAATTAACACATCAGGTTTAAATCTTCTAACTATCTTAAGATATTGCGTTAATTTTCTCTTTACTAATTGCCTATTGACTAAACCGTCTCGCACCACCTGGTAATCGAGGCCAGTAAATTCAGTAAAAAGAGGGCCAACAGGAGATTTCAAACGAACAAATCGATCCTTCATTAATGAAAAGAATAAAGGCCAATGAGAGTATATTTTCGAAATAAATACTTTGAAATCATCCTTTATATTTTTTTCATATTTGCCATCATTAATGACAAAAGTACAGTCGTGTCCTCTAAGCTTTGCCTCCTGAGCAAGGGCCAGGCATCTGCTGATGTGCCCAAATCCACCACCCAGGTCACTGGGAAAGAATAGAATTCTCATGTTTGGTTAACTCCCTAGGTTCAAATATCTTTTTTGGAATTTCGAAATTGCCTCTACGTAAGGTTTTATATCTGATGCATTTACAAACAATATCTTTCGAAGTGGCATATCCGATTCCAGCTTAACTTTAAAAACTAGAATAGCCCCAGCAAGGATATACGAGATTGTTGAAGCAAGAGCAGCACCTTCTATTCCGTACTTAGGTATCCAAGCGAAATTTAAACATATATTAACGATCAAAGAAATAGTTGCTGCCATTATTGAAACTTGCTGACGATTACGGCTTGAAAAGTTACGTGTAAGCACTTTATAAATGCTCATTACTACAACACCTGGGAGAATGATCAACATAGCATTAACTGAATTAATGTATTCAGCACCATAAAAAAGTAAAATTAGATACTTCCCAATCAAGGCCAAACAAATAGCTCCTACACTAGTAGTCACCAAGGTGTGGCGGCAAGC
>JGI10211J14876_10001475_pt1 | contig 10311 bp, 8 predicted proteins | sample Etolagsediment_FD_14876 | JGI IMG/M metagenome (IMG submission 14876)
AAAAAGACCTAATGGGGTAACGGAATGCCCACCTGCGTGAGCTTAGGTTCAAAAAGAACTGCCGACACGGCATTGCAGCGGGGGAAAATAAAAAGAGTGGATTGATAGATCTGGGGCTAAGGAATGAATTGTCGCTTGACCTTATAATAGAGTAGGTAAAGTTATTATAACCGTTGGAAGAAATTGAGTAAAAATAAATTTAGATATACAAGAAATAAACCTTATGTATGATACTTGATTTATACATTTTTCTATTTTTTAAGAATACCATTTAGTGCTTTGTGTTAGTAAGTTTTGCGTAGCATCCATTGTCTATCATTCTGCTAAACCTCTATCAACCCTCTCTTTTTGCCTAAAGAAAAATCTTAACAAATAAAAGGCGGTGATGAATATATGTTAGTTACCCCATTAATTATTGTCGCATTAATAGCAGTTATAGCAGGTGCGGCTATAGGTATTGTTGTTCGTAAAAAGATATTAGAGAATAAGCTCGATTCCGCAGAAGACTATTCGAGAAAGCTTATCCTTGAAGCCAGCAAACAAGCAGAAACAATTAGAAAAGAGGCTCAACTACAGGCAAAAGATAAGCTTTACCAAATGAAACTTGATTTTGAGGATGAAACGAAGTCAAGAAAAAAGGAGTTACAGAGCCAGGAAAGAAGATTGTTCCAAAAAGAGGAAACCTTAGACAAGAGGATAGAACAGCTCGAGCAAAGAGAGGGACTAATTTCCAAAGAAGAAACAGCCTTAGCGAATAGAGACAATGCGTTAAAAAACAAGGAGGGAGAATTCAACAAGCTGATTGAAGAAGAGAGGCAGAAATTAGAGAGGATTGCCGGTATTTCAGTAAACGAGGCAAAAGCGATGCTCGTTTCTTCTATGGAATCAGAGGCACGCCACGAGGCTTCCAAGCTCATAAAGAAAATAGAGACTGAGACAAGAGAAATCTCCAACAGAAAGGCACAGGAGATTTTGGCTCTGGCCATTAAAAGATATGCTGGTGATTATGTGGCTGAAGAAAGTGTCTCTGTGGTTAATTTACCAAATGATGAGATGAAAGGAAGAATTATCGGGAGAGAAGGAAGGAACATTAGGGCTTTAGAGGCTGCTACCGGCATAGATCTTATAATTGATGATACGCCTGAAGCCGTAGTCTTGTCAGGGTTTAATCCGATCAGGAGGGAGGTTGCTAAGGTGGCCTTGGAGAGACTCATTGAAGATGGCAGGATTCATCCGGCAAGGATTGAGGAGATTGTAGAAAGAGTAAGCAAAGAAATTGAGGCACACATTAAAGAATCTGGAGAGCAAGCCTCTTTTGATATCGGACTTCATGGTATCCATCCAGAATTGATTCAATTAATCGGGCGCCTGAAATATAGATCAAGTTATGCTCAGAATGTGTTAGAACATTCTATGGAGGTTGCCTTCCTGTGTGGCATAATGGCAGCGGAGTTAAAGTTGGATGAGAAACAGGCCAAAAGAATCGGACTTCTCCATGATATTGGAAAGGCAGTAGATCATGAGGTACAAGGACCGCACGCAATCATAGGGGCAGATTTGGCCAAGAAATACGGTGAATCTGAGCAAGTAGTTCATGCTATAGCCGCTCACCATGAGGATATTCAAGCCACATCTGTAATGGATGTCCTTCTTCAAGCAGCCGATACCTTATCTGGCGCTCGGCCTGGCGCTCGAAGAGAGATGTACGAGACGTATGTGAAGCGATTGGAGGGTATGGAAGAGATCGCCATGTCTTTTAAAGGTGTTAATAAGTCGTATGCAATTCAAGCGGGCAGAGAGATTAGGATAATAGTAGAGAGCGATAAGGTAGATGATTTTGAATCAACAATGATATGCAGTGAAATAGCAAAAAAAATAGAAAAAGGCCTTACCTACCCAGGACAGATTAAGGTGACAGTCATAAGAGAGACCAGGGCTGTTGCATACGCCAAGTAAAACGTTAAAACGGTTAGCTCGCGTATGGTTGACGTTGAATAAGCAAGATTGATGTAGTCTTGGTACCTTTTTTGCGTATACTAAACAGTACATTAATGACCTCGTAATATCCTACCAGTTTTTATAGGTTAGAAGTGATTGACCGGTCTAATTTAATATATCTGAATTTCTACAACTTATTGAAATTAAAGAGACTTTTAGTCTATCGAAACATTCTTCCCGCTGTTTCAGCGGGGATGAGAGGAGCGCGTTAACTTCTATTTTCTTTTAAAATGATTCAATTATTCCAGGTGTATAAAATTTTTGGCTCCAAAAATCCAGCCCTGTTGGATATAAACCTTACAGTAAAAAAAGGGGAGTTCATTTTCATTACTGGGCCTAGTGGTGCAGGAAAGACTACATTGTTAAAAATAATTTTCTGTGCAGAGAGGCCAACAAGCGGGAATGCACTCGTCGATGGAAGGAATCTTAACAGGATCAAGGATCGGGATCTTTCAATGTTACGTCGGAGAATAGGGGTAGTCTTTCAGGATTTCAAGTTGCTTCCAAGGCGTAATGTATTTGAAAATGTAGCCCTCACTCTAGAAATAATAGGGTTTCCTTTATCTATGATACGTAAAAAGGTGCATCAGACACTGAGGTATTTAAGCCTGACAAACAAAGAGGGTTACTATCCTCCTCAGCTTTCAGGTGGGGAACAGCAGAGAGTTGCTATTGCGAGGGCAATAGTCAATAATCCTTTGATTCTCTTGGCTGATGAACCAACTGGAAATCTCGACCCTGATTTAACCATGGAGATAATGACTCTTTTAAAAGAGATACATATTAGGGGCACAACAGTACTCGTGGCAACACATAGCAAGGATTTGTTAAAGGACACGACCAGAAGAACAGTTACTCTCAATAAGGGTAGAATAGCATAAATGAAGATTACACTATTTCATTATTTTAGCAGGCAGGCTATTGCAAACATTCTTGAGAATCGATTAGTTCACCTGATAGGTATAGGCACAATGTCCATAGCGTTCCTTATCTTTTATGCCTTTATTCTTGTTTTCGTAAATATAAATCATTGGACAGAGAACCAGGGAAAAACGTTGACTATGTCTATTTATTTCAATGAGGAGCCAGAAAGTGCTGTAATTGAAAACATAAAAAAAGAATTATTTTTGTTCCCTGGGGTGACCATTAAGCAGTTTGTTTCCAAGGATGATGCTATGAAAAGCCTTAGAAGAAAGCTAGGTGAAAAGGCTGGACTGCTTGATGGCTTAAAACAGAATCCTTTGCCTGCTTCTCTTGAGATTATTCTTTCAAGAGATAAAGACGGTGATAACCTTCCGTATCAATTGAAAAAAAGATTAGAGGAAATTACTGTAGTTGATGAGGTGCAGTATACCCAGGAATGGATAAAAAAATTTCAGGTTATAATGGAGGCAATAAAGATTGTAGGCATGATTTTTGGGGGACTCCTTTTTTTAGCAGCCCTTTTTATCATTACAAATACAATAAAATTGACTATCTATTCTCGAAAAGAAGAAATCGAAATACTCAAGCTGGTAGGCGCGACCAATCGCTTTGTGAAGATTCCTTTTATGATTGAAGGAGCAATTCAAGGCTTTCTCGGCGGTGCAGTTGCCTTATGCATTCTCTTTTTAGCGTATATAATAGCCATAGCCAGAATAGACATTAACATTGGATTTGCCTCTCTTACTATTGTCTTTCTTTCCCCTCAAATTATTCTTTTCTTGTTACTTATGAGCGTTATTATTGGTTTTATAGGGAGCACAATATCTTTGGGTCGGTTTTTTAGACTATGAATCAGATAGTTAAAGGTTCTCCAGCGCTTTTTTTTATACTATGTGCCATTATTTTCATCTTTTTCTTTTTAGATTTTTTAAGGGCAGACGAGAGATCCTCTATTGAAAGCAATAACTCTCAGATTCAGCAGATAGAAAAAGATCTTTTAGAACAGCAAGGAGAGCTACTCAGCGTTGATAGTAAAGAAAAAGGCATCTTGGTAGAGATCGAACGACTGGAAAGAGAGGTGGTTACACACAAGAGGTCTGTAAAGGAGCTATCGAGGAGGATAAAAGAGATTTCATGCGAAATTAAGAGTGGGCAGAACAGGCTTCAAAGACTGAATGAGTCTTCCAGTGCTGCCAAGACATATTTAAAAAAGCGGTTAGTAGCTTTCTATAAGTTTGGGAGGCCTGGGTATGTATGGCTTCTAGCGAGCTCTGCTACACTACAAGAATTCCAGAAGACTATAAAGTATATGAAGACTATTATGGCACAAGATAGACAGGTGCTGGATATTTTGGATAGACAAATGAGACAGGGCGAGAGCGAGTTAAGCAGACTCAAGGAAAATGTGGCTAAGGTCGCAGAGTTAAAAAAGGTCAAGAATTCCAGGATGGCGCTCCTTGAAAAATATATTGAAAAAAAAGTTTTTTTGTTAATGAAGACACACAAAGAGAAGGAATTTTATGCGAAAGCGGTTAAAGAATTGAAAGAGGCGACGCGGGCTTTGAGTGATACCATGATGCATTTAGAGACTAGAAAGAAGAAAAGCATGGCACCGGAAGGCTTTGCTAAAATGAAAGGAAAATTACCTCTCCCGCTAAAAGGGAAAATACTGAGAGATGTGAAACAATTTGGATTTAATCCATTTATGCATAGAAAGGGGATATATATCACAGGTTCTCCAGGGGAGGCGGTTAGATCGGTTTTTCCTGGCAGGATAGACTATTCTGGATGGTTTAAAGGATATGGTCAGCTGCTAATTATTGATCATGGATACCATTATTTTACTGTCTTCGCTCACCTTGAGGAAATAGTTAAGAAAAAGGGAGAGGCGGTTTCAGGAGGAGAAGTAATTGGTGTGGTAGGAGATCCTGGCTGGCAGGTAGGCCCAGGGATATATTTTGAAATACGAAAAGGAGGGAACCACCTTGAATCCAAAAGATGGCTTCAATAGGATGCAATGTGTTTAACAAAGGGAAATATATTTCAAAAAAAGGAGAAGGGGGATGTTAAAAACAAGGCATAACCATTTTTTTTACAAGACAACTATTTTCATTGTTTTGCTATTTTTGTGTGTAATCAACAACGGCGATCAAGATAGTTCGGCTGGCACAAAAGAGGTATATAAGAATATAGAGGTGCTGAGCGAAGTCTTACATAAGATTGAAAAAAATTATGTGAAAGACACAGATCCCCAGGATGTTCTATATGGGGCTATAAAGGGCATGGTGAGGACTTTGGATCCTCATTCCTTTTTTATGAGCCCAGAAGAATACAAGGAATTGATGGTAGAGACAAAAGGAAAATTTTCTGGCGTAGGGATTGAGATAACTATCAGAAACCACGTTCTTACTGTGGTTTCTCCTGTTGAAGGGACACCTGCATTTAAGGCTGGGATAAAGGCAGGAGATCAGATAATCATGATAGGAGATAAATCAAGCAAAGAGTTATCCATTATGGATGCAGTCAAGCTCATTCGGGGACCTAAAGGGAGCAAGATTAAACTCACCATTAGGAGGAAAGAGATAGAAAAACCGATAGACTTTATGATTACCAGGGATGTAATACCAATTAAGAGTGTTCGCTCATTTTCACTTCCTTTCGATATAGGTTACATCAGGATTTCTAATTTCCAGAGCAACACGAGCAAAGAACTTTCTAAGGCCTTAAAAGACATGGAGAATAAAAAGGGATTAAAGGGTTTGATTTTGGATTTGAGAAACAATCCTGGAGGACTTCTGTCTCAGGCGGTAAAGGTGGCCGATGAATTTCTTGATTCAGGGCTGATTGTTTCTATTAAAGGCCGGGACAATAAAAAAGAAGAAAGTGTCGCTCACAAGAACGGTAAGTCCAGAAACTATCCGATGATTACCTTGGTTAATGAGGGAAGTGCAAGCGCATCAGAAATAGTGGCAGGAGCTCTACAGGATAATAAGAGGGCCCTTATCTTAGGCTCTACTACCTTTGGAAAAGGTTCTGTCCAGACACTTTTTCCACTTTCAGATGGCTCAGGATTGCGCCTCACAACTGCTATATATTATACTCCAAGTGGAAGATCAATACAGGCACGGGGTATTGAGCCGGATATAAAGGTTGCCTTTATGCCACCGAAGGAAGAGGCTGAACCAAAAAAACCCGCTTTCATAAGAGAAGGGGATTTAAAGGGCCATATCAAAAAAGAGACTCCAGATTTAAAGAAAGAGGAGAAGAGTGGAGCTGTGCCAGATGAGGAGTCTCGCATCCAAACCCGTATCGATAATGATAATCAGTTAAGAAGGGCGATTCAGATACTTCGATCTTGGAACATTTTCTCTACATTAGAAAGCAGATAATCTCAAGGATAAAGGCATAATGTCATTACATGGCTAAATCAAAAGGCAAGAAAAAAACGAGATTTAGTTTCACCCATGTTAGCTTTGGGTTTGCAATTCTAATTGTTATCATAGTAATAAGTTATATTTTGATACCGGATAAATCCAGACCTCCATTACCATTTGAGGAGGTGTATCTCTATTCCAAACAATTAAGTCGAGGCATATATCTTATAGATAAGTCTATTTCTGATGGATTCTATACAATAGGAGTGCCAGAAAAGAATATAGTTTTTCCATCTGTTCTTCCGAGACAGAAAGGCAAATACAGGTGGAATTTTAGTAGCATAGAAGTGAGGATTCCGAAACAGCTTTCTGTTTTCAAGGTGGGAGAGGAAATCAGAGAAAGGATTTCTCAACTACCAATACCGACACAAATTACTATAGATAAAAAATCAGAAAATGAAATAATCTATGCCGTGTACTGCAAAGGCCTGCATACTCACAGATTAACAATTACGCTCGAGGATAAAAAGAGTTCTCATCGTTTTTCATATCCAAAAATAGGTATTATAATAGATGACTTGGGCTATGACATTTCTCTTGCAAACGCCCTTTTGGAGCTCGATTTAGCCCTCACCTTTTCTGTGCTACCCTTTACCCCTAATACGAGGTTAATTGCACGTAAGGCCTGGAATGATGGTCGGGAAACAATGCTTCATCTCCCCATGGAACCAATGAATTATCCTGCTATTAATCCAGGGGATGGAGTGTTATTGATATCTATGGATAGAGAAATGATTTTGGATACACTTACTAGGGATTTGAGCCAGATTCCTTTTGTTGCTGGTGTAAATAATCATATGGGGTCGAGATTTACAAAAAATAGGAAGAAGATGGTAACAGTGCTGGCCGAGTTAAAGAAAAAAGGGCTTTACTATATTGATAGCAGAACAAGCAGTGATAGCGTGGCATTTGATGTGGCAAAAAAAATGGCTCTCAGGACAGCAAGCAGAGATATTTTTTTAGATAATCATCTCTCCGAAAATGCCTTAAAAATACAAATGGAGAGACTGCTTAGCGTGGCTAGACATAAGGGCAGTGCTATAGGAATAGGGCACCCACATAAAAAAACCTTTGATTTATTAAAAAATTTCCAGACGACCCTTACGAATGAAGCCGAGGTTGTGCCTGCCTCTAACTTGGTGAATAACTAATATTCAATACCGGTACATTTTATAAAAGGAGGACCTTTTGAACATACCACTTCTAGATTTAAAGGCCCAATACAAATCCATTGAAGAGGAAATCATAGCAGCCACTATGGAGGTGTATCAGTCGCAGAGATTTATCCTGGGGCCGAAGGTGGAGGCATTGGAGAATGAAATAGCTGCTTACACTCAGGTCAAGTATGCGGTGGGTGTTTCGTCGGGCACTGATGCACTACTCATATCATTAATGAGTGCAAATATATGTCCTGGAGATCTGATAATCACTTCTCCGTATACCTTTTTTTCCACTGCTGGTTCAATTACCAGGTTAGGCGCTATCCCTGTGTTTGTAGACATAAATACCCATACCTATAATATTGATCCTGAGAAATTGGAGAAAAAAATTTCAACACTGAATACAGAAGAGAGGTCCCGCCTAAAGGCAATAGTGCCTGTTCATCTTTTTGGGCAATGTGCAGACATGGAAGACATTGTTGCCATAGCAAAGTCTTTCAATTTAGTAATTATAGAGGATGCAGCTCAGGCTATTGGGGCGGAATTCGGATTGAGCGATGGATTGTTTAAGAGAGCTGGATCTATGGGCACCTATGGCTGTTTTTCTTTTTTCCCCTCAAAAAACCTTGGCTCCTTTGGAGATGGAGGCATGGTTACTACCAATGATGAGAAAATATATCAAGAGCTTAAGATACTAAGGGTCCATGGATCTCAACCAAAATATTACCATATTACTATCGGTGGAAATTTCAGGCTTGACGCCCTTCAAGCAGCTATTCTGTTGGTAAAATTTAGGTATCTTGATCAATGGACTGAAAAGAGAAGAGAGAATGCACGCATTTATAGAGAGTTATTTGCGCATAAAGGTTTGGAAGAGATCGAGCTTCCTTTTGAGAAAAAAGGGAGACATATATATCACCAATTTGTTGTAAAGGTTGATCGGCATAGAGATGAATTAAAGAAATATTTGGTCAATCAGGGGATAGGGTGCGAGATTTATTATCCAGTTCCGCTTCATATTCAAGAATGTTTTCGATATTTAGGTTATCGCCCAGAGGATTGTCCTGTTTCCGTTGAGGCTGCAGCACAGACCCTTGCCTTGCCAATTTACCCGGAGTTAACATATGAGCAGATTGAATATATTGTAGAAAAAATAAGTTCATTTTATAAAGGCAATATCGGCAGTTAGTTGTCAGTCAGAGGTATTGGTCCAGGTATTTGGGTTAATCCTTTTAAATAACTTTCTTGATGTACGAGTTGCTTAGGAGAGCTTAAGAGAGAAATTATCTACAGCAAAGCGATATTGACAAAAGCAAAATATTAGGAGAACATTACATCATGACCGAAGATATTGTTACATTTTATCAAATGCCTCAACTGCATGATCCCGTACTTATTGTTGGGTTTGGAGACTGGTCAAATGCTGGCAATGTTGCCCTGAAGTCGATAGAGTATATTATTGAAAAAAAGAGGGCTACATTGATAGCTGAGATGGATTCGGACTATTTTTACCAGTTTACCCAAAACAGACCAGTTGTTACTATAAAGAAAGGGAGACTTTATAGTGTGGTTCTAAAAAAGATATCTTTTTATTTTTGGCCTAACAAGGAAGGAACAAATGATCTTATCCTCTTAAAGGCACAGGAGCCAGACTATAGATGGTCTATGTTTACCCAGGTCCTGTTTCATTTATGCAAACAATGGGGCGTTTCTCTTATTGTCAGCCTTGGGGGGATGTATGATGATGTCCTTCATACTGAGGCCATAGTCTCTGGTATGTATCCCTTTGGGGACTGGAAAGATGTTTTTGTTGATAAAGATATTCCTCTCATTGAATATGAGGGTCCCTCTGGGATACATGCACTTATTATGCAGAAGGCGGAAAAAGAAAGCTACCCATTTATTGGGCTTTGGGGCCGTTCACCATTATACTTGAGAGGTACAAATTTTAAGGTAGTAATGAGGATCGTTAATCTTCTGGCCTCCTTCTTTGCCTTTTCTGTTGATATGGATGAACTTGAGAGTTCTTTAAAGGAATTTGAGAATCAAATTGGGGAAATCTTGGAAAATAATTCAGAATTACAGGAATATATAGAGAAGATTAAAAAAATCAGGAGCGGGAAACTGCGGAAAAAAGATACACCAAAGATTATAAACATAAAGGACTTTATGAGGCAGAGGGATTCATAGCGTTAACGGGTCTATTGTCGCCTGAAAACGGCTGTCAAAAAAGTTCTTTTATCGAGGTATAAAGATATGTCTAATGTCGTTGTTGTTGGCACACAGTGGGGTGATGAAGGAAAAGGAAAGGTCGTTGATCTTCTCAGCGCTCAGGTAAATAAGGTAGTCAGATTTCAAGGGGGCAATAACGCCGGACACACGCTTGTGGTGGATGGTAAGAAATCTATTTTCCATGTTATACCTTCGGGGATCCTTTATCCAGATACGAGATGCCTTATTGGCAATGGAGTAGTGGTTGACCCCGAGATTTTTTTAGAGGAGATACAAGGACTCTTTGATAAAGGAATAGCTATTACTCCCAACAGATTAGGTGTAAGCGAGAGGGCACACCTGATTATGCCTTACCATAAGGCCATTGATATAGCCCGTGAAAAGGCAAAAGGGGCCTCCAAGATTGGGACTACGGGGAGAGGCATAGGCCCATGCTATGAGGATAAGGTGGCCAGAGTGGGCATACGGACCATTGATTTAACAGATCCGGATATATTAAAGGAGAAAATTAAGGCAAACTTAAAAGAGAAAAATTTTTATCTCACTAATTTTTTTGGAAGCGA
>JGI10211J14876_10001478_pt1 | contig 10304 bp, 13 predicted proteins | sample Etolagsediment_FD_14876 | JGI IMG/M metagenome (IMG submission 14876)
TTACCCTTATCTTCAAGATATTCAATTGCATCTTCTCTATCCATTTTGGTTGCCTCCTTTCAGTTTTTTTAGGGAAATCCCCCCTTATTGAGTTTAAGTTATGGTATTAAGACAGTTGTTTCTTTATATTTTTGTATCGCAGAAACTAAATCTAATTTTCTTAATTGGGTGTAGATTTGAGTTGTCTGCTTTACAGAATGTCCTAATAATTTACTAACAGTATCTAAATCTAATTTTAAAATATCTAAACAATGAATTGTGAATGAATGCCTTAAAGCATGACAACCAAACCATCTGCTTCTATGCCATTTTAGTTTTTTAAATGCGTTGATTAATATTGCTTGTGGTGTTCTTGAACTATAATATTTATTATTCTGTCCTTGAAAAACATAGGGATTATCTGTTGGTAGCAAAGAAATAAAAGCATTAAGTTGTTCTAAAACTTGTGGTGGTATTATTGTATATCTGTCTCTTTTGCCTTTACCTTGTTTTACTAATAATCTGCCATCCTTTTGTATATGATGTTTCATAACTCTAATTACTTCCCATCTTCTTAATCCAGAATATCTCATTAATAACAAGCAAAGCCTATGCTTTATATTTGGAGTTACTGAAAGTATTTGAGAAAAATCATTATCCTCGCATATTTTAGGTATTGGTTTGTTTTCTTTTGCCTTCTTTATATTTATTTCTTGATTTAAAAATTCTCTACAATAGAATTTAATTATTTTCATTACTAAATTTCTGCTTCTAGCGGAATAGTTTTTTATAATGATTAAATAATCTAAATATTCGTTGATTTCTTTTTCTGAAAAATTACTAACTTTTTTTGGATTAAAATGATTGAAAAAATTATTTAAATGAAAAAGATAAGTCTTAATAGTTGAATCTGCCAATCCCAATCCTTTTAGTTTGTTTTTTATTTTTGGCATTTTACCGCATCCAACTATACCCGCAATTTTTACAGTCATAAAATATATGACCTGATAAATTGTCATAAACTATATCTTTACTTTTGCATTTAGGGCATTTATCTTCTTTTATTTTTTTCATAAATCGTATGGCAAGGATACCCAATACTTTAGTGTTGGGAGGAATTGCCATCCTCCACTGGACATTGAGGCGTAAGGTTTATATAGTAGTTCATCTTTAAGGTTATTATGAAGTCGGTAACAACTATTAAACTGAAACTTCCTTATAAAAAGGAACTTATAGAAACTATGAGACAGTATTCTCTTTTTGTTTACTAATTTATTTTCCATATTTTTGATACCTCTCTTTTCTTTTAGTTGAACCATATTCTTGATAATAATGATTTTTACATAAACCCAATCCGTAATGTTTTTTTTCACAATTAACAATACTACATCTTCTTTCTTGATAAGTTGGTCTTTCTTTCTCTATTTGTTCAAAGATTTTCTTTTTTCTTTCGAGGAAGATAGTAGAGTCTTTATAGAGATAATCATAGATTTTTTTAATATTATCCCTACCTACAAATCTTAATGTTTGTATTCTATTTTGTTGTTTATGCCTTATATCTCTTTTTGTTTTATTTAATCCAATTTCTTTAAATTTTATGTCTAATCCATCTAAAAAATTATCATTTGAAGTAATATTTAATTGAGGATTTTTTCCATTAACAATACTACCATCTCCATCAAAATAACCCCTCACAAAATGTCTCTCTAATTCATTGTTGATGGAAGGAAATATTAAACTAAATGTCTTATCTTTAGGAATATATTTCTTTAATGATTCAGTTATCTTCTTATTTCCTATAAACAATCTTGCCATTGATAAATAATCATAGATATATTCTTTTATTGGATGACTACTTTTTAAACAATCTTTTAATTTTTGTAAATGTTCTTTATCTTTAATTGATAATCCAATCATCAAATCATTCCTTTTAAAATTGAGATAACCATCAGCACAAATAAACCCTAACCAATATGCTTTTTCTTCGGAATTAATATTTTCAAAGTAAGTTTCATTAATATTGTATTTTTGCATTGATTGAGATAAACTTCTCATTGGTATATCTCTTCTTTTTAATAAACCATAAATTGCTGTAGATGATACCCCGAATCTATCTCCTAATTCAATCGTTGATTGACCTTGTTGATATGATTCTATCATTCTCTTAATGTCCTCTTGAGTTAGCTTTTTTGTCATATATTATAACTAACATTAACTTATATATAAACTTTATGTTTTATAAACGCAAGTTATAATCTTGCTAAACACCACAGCATATCTGATGGTGTTTTGGGTTCTGTAACAGACCCACATATTCAAATGGGTGATTCCAAAGATGTTCCTTTGAACATAATTGCGGATGACATTATGGATAAAAGCCCCCGACTTTAGTCGGTGGGATTATGTTACTTTAAATGTTTTTTCTTAATTTCATACCTCTGTCTGTATATTTTTCTTTTACAATTCAAACAACATTGTGATATATGTGCATAATAAGAATTAATTAAATCCTGAAATTCACCAAATTTCTTTAATGTTTCACAAACTTCATACTTATTTCCAATCTTATGAACACTATAACCTTCTTTCTCAAATATTCTCACTTTTTGCTTATCTGTTAATTCTTTTATTTTTGGCATTTTAATACCTCTTCACCATTTTTACCTCCTGCTTTGGCACCCATTTACACATTATTTCTTTCAACTTCTCTTTCTCTTCCCAGCTAAGCTCTTCATACCTTCCATGTTTCCAGAATCTAATTATCTCTTTGTTGGTCTTCATACTCCACTCCAGAGCAGGAAAAAAGAGGTGATCCTAGACATCTAGACTAAAACCCACCCTAGAATTGTGGCTTTAATCCTTGCGTTATTGGCAGGGACCGTCGCCTCTGCCTGTTCCTGGCCCTTCACCACGAGGACCTGTACCATCTCTATTTGGCATTTTGTATAACCTCCTTAATTATCTTCTATTATATCCTCTACCTTTTTTTCTGGTTTTGGAACATCCTCCCCTTCCTCTATTGGCTCTTCTTCCTCTTCCAGAACCATCTCTGCGAGGTATTCCTTTTCTAATTGCCATTTTCATTTACCTCCATCTTGTATAACCTCTTTTAAAGCATTTATTTGAGCCTTGAATCCTGCTTGGCCTTTACACATGCCTTTCATAGCTTTTGCCTTAGAATCAATTAAAAGCCTACCTTGAGGGGTTTTTATGAGCATCATCATTATTCACCTCTTATATGTTTTTTATTGACTCCAGCCTGGTATCTTGCTGGAAATTGTAATCATTCATAAACTCTACCAAAGCCTTATATTCACTTGGACTAAGGTATTGTGGGAATAACCATCTTCTGATTTTATCCATTATTTTCATCTTTTTTCACCTCTTTTTTCTTATTATCAAGTCATCCTTATTTTTTTCAACAAAGTTTTTAATCCACTTTGTGAGTTTATCTTTCATTTCTATTTCCTGTCTTAAACAAATTATCTTAAATTCTATATGTAATCTATCATCCAATTCAAAATTTATGTTTGACATATAAACTATTAAACTATTAAACTATATAAATGTTTCGTTACTCTAAAATATTGTTCATATAGAAAAGAAATAAAACTTTTAATCAATACTTAAAACATTTAATTAAATAGAAAGAGTAAAACCAAGCAAGAAAGATATAAAACTTACTTGGCTTTAATATTGGTTTTGTATGTCTTATAATAAGTCCTCAAAGTTTCTTTTTACATATAAGTATCCAACGATTATTATGGCTATTGCAAAGAATAGTTTTATTAAGATTATTAAAGTCTGGGCTGTGATATTTGTAATGTATTCATCCCCTTCGTAATTATAGCTTATGTTGTAAGTGCCATCTGAGAAATGACAGGAACTAGCTGTAATTGCCCCTGCTTTTGTCCAATTAACCTGAGTTCCTATTGCAACACTAGCCAAATGTGAGCTGTTTGTTCCATTGCCAAAAAAGGTAACAGTAGTTAAGTCATCCTGTGCTGTAGAACCTGCCCTATCTGAATAAGTATAGCTTATGTTATAATCTCCATCACCAGGGAAATGAGTCGCACTAACTAAAATTCCTTGATCAAATCCTGTAATATTAACTTGAGTTCCTATTGCAACACTAGCCAAATGTGAGCTGTTTGTTCCATTGCCAAAAAAGGTTATAGCAATTACACCGCAATTCGCCACAGTACCTTCTTGTGATGTCATAGTTATTGATTCATTGGTTGCTGTCTCGGCAGTTCCAGAACTCATTGCTATTGATTCATTAGCGTAACCAGAAATAGTAGTTGCCAGGTATATGCTGTCAGACAACGAAGAAAGGAGTATAATCCCTATTAATATAGTCATGAAAAATATCAAAAGAATGCCTATTTTGTCATTTTTCATAATTTTATCATATCCAAATAGGTTAAAAAATTAAATAATATATAAAAGCAAGGTTTATATGTCATGCTTTCCTAGCCAAGATTCAGATTTGAGTTTGCTGATTTTCTTATCCTTCAACAGGGCTTTTTCAGCAAGAATTTTAACTTCTTTCTTCTTGTTTAAAGCGTTAATTAATTGTTTTTGCTTGATATTATCCTTTATTCCAAAAAGGTGCTTCCTCATCCTGTTTTTCTTGTACTCTGCTATGTCCTTCTTTAACTGCTCTTTCTCCACTTCCTCCATCTGTATCCTTCTTTCCCTTCTTAATGATCTTAAATATCTATCCTTAGTTACATCGTCATCAATATCTTCATCTTCCTCTCTATTTCTTCTCATTTCCTTTATTTTTTCCCAGATTTCATTTAAACCCATTTTAGCCTCCTTACTTAAATGCTTTGCTCATCAAATAATAGAACATTGTCCCTACAGACAAAACAATAAACACCCATATAATCAATATGTTTGTTTCTGCAAAGAATATTGCCAATAATAATATGCCGAATAATATGGATAACTGGAATGGCATCCTTGCTTTTATTGTCAAAAACCAGATGACTATTAAGCTAACTATTATAGCCAGTATCACATCCCCTATTAATTCATTTACAAAAATATCATACAAGTCAAAAAAGTTGCTTTGGTTTATCATTAATCTATACCTCGCATCCACTCCAGCATTGTAATTACATAAAGGAGTAATATTGGTGCAAAAATTAATATTGCAAATACTGGATTGACTGCCCTAACAGCATTGAACACACCTAAAAAGTCCCATCCTAGATTGAAAAAATATACTGCAAATGCACCAAATAGTGCCAGTTCTACATTGCCTATAACTATCCCTACAACTATGGCAGCAGTAATAGCAACTCCCTCAAAAACTAAAATTGCTTCCTTACTTATTCCCCCTTCGGGTTCATCTAGTTCAGGCATACTCTCAGGAGCTAATAACAAATCCAGAAGGGTTGAATTAGGAGTACCGCTTGTTAAACCTGTAAAATAAAACAACAGCATTAATCCAGACATTACAATTATGTATGTTGATAATTTTCCCATTATAAGTGCCTCCTTATTATATATGTTCCTCCTGCCAATGTCAGTAATATGAAGATTATGTACTGCTTTAGCCATCCTTCTGCCAATCCCCTTACATTAGGTATTGCCTCATAATTCAATGTGAACCATCCCACATAGGAGAAAAACAGCACCAAAGCCCAAGTCAAGATAATCAATGCCTCTGGGTCTCTTAAAGCAAATTTTGAAGAGGAATAAGCGACTATTGCGAAGATTACTACAAAGGCTATAACCATCCTTGTAAAATCACTAAACCCCGCTCTGCCAAAAGCTGTTAGGTCATCAACGAAATTTTTTAATGAAAACTCTCCTTCATAAGTGTATTGTATTTTGTATTGCACCAATATTGTCTCGTTGATTGTGTAATTTAACTGGTACTGTGCCTCGCTTATTATGTATGTCAGATTGCCAGTATTGTAATTTATCAGAATATCGCATCTTGAAGTGGTATAGCTGGAGCTGCTTCGGGTTAAGGTATCGCTTGTACTCTTCAAAAACAGGGTGCAGTTGGTTATATCCCAATATGAACTGGTAAGGTTGAATATAAAATCATAGGCTGTGTTGTTGTTAAGCACAATATTTGATGGTGAGAAAGTGTAGGTTATACCAGCTGCATAAGACACTTCCTCCTCTTCCTCTTCTGCCTCCAATGTTATGGTATAGATTTCTGAGGTTGTAGGCCTTATCGTAGTTGTGTATGAAACATAACCTGCCTTTACAAACACGAATGTATAATCCACATCAGGATTAACCCAGAATGTAGCCAACCCAGAATCGTCTGTGGTTTGCTGCTCTACTGTTACCGAAGTGCCGCCTATTGTCCTTTTCATAGTGCATTCCACATCACTTATAGGATTCTGGTATGAATCGACAAACCTGAACCTTATATACATGCCATCAGCCACATACAGCAGATAAAGGGGTATGACTTGGGTTATGTTGCTGTAGGATGCGGCCGTTTCGGTATATCTTCTCTCTGGATAATTAGTTGCGGAATAATAAATAACATAATCGCCTGATATTGAAGCACTTGGCGGATAGATTGCAATTGAGAGGTTAGTTAAGCCAGTCTCATCAATGCTTAATGTACTGCTGTCATAATTGAATGTCCCTGTAATATCCCCGCTAATTATTGAACTGTTACCCTCATCATAAAGGGTAAAATTCAAAGTAGATGCGTTAGACAGATTACCATGTATTACTAGCTGTATTGAATAAACTGTCTGGGTGTAATTGATTGTTGTAAAGCTTGATGTGTTTAAGTCAAAAGTCCAGAAGAAAGAGATATTTTCTAACATAGTCGTTTTTTGAGGTGCGGTTATGTTTATTGTATAATTAATCTGATTGGATGATATAACAGAGGAAATATTATGTGCTGTTTCGTTATAATTCAATGTGGCGTTTCCATCCAGTATTATGTCCTGAAAATCAACTGTTAATCCAAAAGTTTTTGTTTCTGTAGCTATTCCAGTTGGTGAGTAAGAGGCTGTATAATTGAAAAGGTAGTATTCCCAAGTTTTCTCGTTGCAGTTTAAATCTCCAATACTTTTAAATGATAAAAAAGTTTTCTTGGTTACTATCATAACCTCAAATATATTGTCGTTAATTTTTTTGACAGTATAATCGGCATCTTCATTTCCATCAAAATTGAAATCTATCCAATGATATTTAGTTATAAAATGTGCTGGAAAGTTACTATTGCTAATATAGTCTAGGCCTTCACCTTCAACTACAAAGTTATAAGTATGATAAAATTTGTCCTCTATTCCGCCAAAATCAAAGAAAAAAACATATCTGTCTTTTATTTTGTATGTGTCAAAGTTGGTTAAAAACAAGTCAGAATCCTTTAATTTTATTCTTATATTGCTTTTCTTGGGTGTAGTATAAATCAATTCTTTATTAAAAATGTCCTTATCAGTCTGATAATCAGAAATGTCCTTAGCAGTATGGGCATCACAATATTTTGCAGTTATATTATGTATTCCAATACCATAAGTAGAAGCATTAATGCTGCCATTGTAGATATATTTCTTTGTGTTCAGCCCTGTAATCTCGAGTGAATAACCCTCTGGATTGGATAAGTTAAGGGAATAAACCTGCTCATTATCAGTAACATTTATCTGGAATGTTATGTTTTGGTGTGCGTAGAAAAGAGAACGATTACCTTTGAGGGAACTTACCCCCACTGGTGAAGTTAAATCGTAAGTGAAGTAAACTGTTGAATTCCTTACTGTTCCTTCAGAGTTGTTTGCCAATACCATTAGATAATATGTAATCCCATCTGTTATCGTTCCATTCATAGTAAAATTAAAATCAACATAATTACCTATATTCTTCCAGTTAGTGTTGTTTATCCATGTGTAGTTTGCCACTCCGTAACTTACAGATACGCTTCCATTAATCAATAGAGGGTGTTCTGTATCATTATTTATTTTATCATCATCGCTTGGGTAGGTTATGGTTATTACTGGTGATGCTTCTGTTTCTGTAGGATAGTCTTCCTGTGTTCCTGCTCCATTATTGTATATCAATTGGATTGTCTCATTTGATATTGAGCCATTATAAAATCTTATGTCGTCTTGTCTTCCCTTAAGGTCATTTAAACCATCTTGGTATTGTCCTATATACATTGGACTGTTATCAGATGACCCACCTTTGTTCGTATACCCAGTAGAACTTTCAACACCATCCTGAAACACTCTTAACCCCGTAAAATTATTCACAACACATAAATGATACCAAGTTCCAGCTGATTTTGCAGCTGTTATGTATTCCTGCCCACCCCCCGCAAATCTAGTAAATATCTCATTATTTTCCGCATCATTTGTTAAATAGACATACCAAATACCTGCTAAACTGGCACTAAAAAAAGCATCAACGCCAAAAGTATCAACATTAAACCACGAACAATAAGTGTAATTTGTTAAAGTACCCATTGTTTCATTAGTTGTCCCAAAATACAGTTCATTATGATACAAACAACCATTTAGTTTTCCTTGTGTATTCCATATAGCATCGCTTGAAACTGTGCCATCTGTTCCAACCGAATTAACTAATGTTGTTCCTGTGGTAGAATCTGCTAAATAATGGAAAACTAGCTCTGTATCTGCTAAAACAAAAGATGAAACTAACAAAATCATTATAGGAATTAAGATTATTGTTTTTTTCACTTTACACCCTTTTTCAAAAATATATAGGTTACAGCTGCTGAGATTGCGACAACAACAAAATAGAACAGCCACAAATCAACAAAGATGCACAGCATCCTAGCACCAACTGTTATTGCGGTAGATGCACAATTCAGATGAGAAGCATCCCTTGCCAGTATTATAACATCTTTTAGGGGGTTTATCAGCAGTATTACAACTATAAACACAAATATGGCTGTAAGCACCCCTGTAATAGTCTTTTTTCCTGTGATTGCCGCTAACCCAACAGCAATGCAGACAGATACAAAATAAAAGAACCCCATATCCACTATGTTGCAGGTTGCAATTTCAAACTTTGTTGCAGAAGGATTGGAGCAGTTAAGGTTTGTTGCATTCATGACATCAGTTACAGACTCGTTTAAAGGCTTGATTAGATTAACAGCTGCAATGAATATCATTATGCTTATCATAATGAAAACGATTATTTTTTGTCCTTTTTTGTTGTTGAACATTTTTTATATCCAATTTCCCTCCTTTAAAACCCACGAATTTATTCGTGGGATACAAAGAGAGCTGGAAATCGGAAGTTTTAAATACTTTAACATTCTATACCTCTAGTATGAACTTGCTGATGTATAAATTTAGGATGTATCCTTCTCGAAAGCAGAAGGTCAGAATCATTAATTCTCTTAAAATTTGTAAAACAATTTACAATGAACTTCTTGCTATATCCATAGATTCTTGGAAATATGGGCAAGTTTCTTTGAGTGGGTTTGACTTTAACAAATATCTTACTGGCAAATACTCCAATATTCACTCTCAATCCAAGCAGAATGTCTCTGACAGAGTACATAAAGCATTTAAGAACTTCTTTAGAAGAGTTAAGGAAAATGTTAAAGAGAAGGGATTTCCACGCTTTAAGTCCAGAATAAACAGCATAACCTATCCTCAAAGTGGATTCAAGTTTATTAATCAAAGAAGATTGTATGCTTCTAAAATCGGTAATATCCCTATCACCTTGCATAGAGTTCCCAAAGGAAAAATCAAGACTATGACTATCAAAGTAAATAAAGCTAATCAATGGTTTGCCTGTTTTAGTTGTGAAATGGACACTCATAAAGTTAAGCATTCTTCTAAAGAAAAGATTGGAATTGATGTTGGTATAGAAAACTTTGCTACTCTTTCCAATGGAGAAACTATAGATAATCCTCGATTCTTGATTAAGTTTGAAAAAAGACTTAAACTTTTGCAGAGAAGATTGAGCAGAAAGAAGAAAGGTTCTGTTAATAGGAGAAAAGCAAGGTTTAGGTTGGCAAGACAGCATCTCAAGGTCAACAACATAAGGACTGATTGGCTCCACAAATTGAGCAAAAGCCTTACTTTGAAGTATGATACTATTGCTATTGAAAACCTTAAAATATCCAATATGGTCAAAAATCATTTTCTCGCTAAACATATATCTGATGCTTCTTGGGGAATCTTTGCCAAGAACTTGGAATACAAAGCTGTCATAAGCGGTTCTGAGTTGATTAAGGTTAATCCAAGAGGGACAAGCAAAACCTGTTCTGAATGTGGGGCTATTGTTGATATGCCCCTCTCTAAACGAAAGTTCTCTTGTCCTGAATGTGATTTTGTTTGCCATCGTGATTTAAATGCAAGTTT
>JGI10211J14876_10001480_pt1 | contig 10296 bp, 7 predicted proteins | sample Etolagsediment_FD_14876 | JGI IMG/M metagenome (IMG submission 14876)
GCAGTGTGCAGAGTGGCACGGACATCTGGACCCTTACCACCTTGCCCACATCGCGGCCAGGCTTGGCAGACTCTACAATGAGGCTCTGGTGAGTGTGGAGACCAACGCACACGGATTGGCTACCTTAAACGAGTTGCAAAGATCATACTGGAATCTTTATCGTCAGGAGCATTTTGACAGATACAAGAACGCTCGGGTGAACAAGCTAGGATGGGAGACTACCAACCGAAGCAAGAAACTCCTGATCTCCTTCATGACTCACTGTATCCAAGACCTAAGCATCATCATCCACTCCAGACAGCTGATCAGAGAGTGTATGACCTTTCTACGGAATGCCCAAGGCACAGCCGAAGCTGAGTCCGGCGGCTACGACGACCGTGTGATGAGTGCGATGATAGGACTCTTTTGTATGCATCAACAACTAGACGAGCCTGAGGACGATTTTGCAGAGGTGCAGGATTCTCAAGTCAAGATCCAGATCCCGTCAGTGCACATGATCGACCCGGAATTTTCTTACATCTTGGAGTATGGCAAGCAAGATTATTATGCACAAGAGAGTTGGTTGAATTATTAGAGTAGACTCCAGAGGCGCGAAGGCGCCGCAAGGTAGTATTTGAAATGCCCACAGACCGTCACGAATACATAAATCAGCCAGACTTTGGACAGAACCTGCAAGATGTAGCGTCTGTACTTGGAAAAGCATTTTTAGAGTCGACGAAAGACTCCGCGGTCGGGAGCTTGTTGAGACTGAGTAGTCTGGGAATCCCAAGGAGCCAGCGACCGGTGGAGGATGAGGTGCGGGATTATGTACTGGACGCGGTGACTCCCATGGGCGGGATTTTCGCCGGGGCGAAGGCGTTGAAGAGTGTGCAGGTTAAGAGGGACTTGGCTAGGCACTTACTCAAAGAAGGCACAGGCCGGGCTAAGGTGAGAGATAAGACTGGATGGTTTCCTGGCGCGGCTGACGATGAGTTGAGGTGGGAGATTAATGACAAGGATGCAGTATTAAAGCCTGGGGTTATTGGACAATTGAGAGAATATTCTCAGTTGAGGGATTATATTAACCAACTAAAAGCTTCTGTGTATGCACAATATAAAGATGTAGTACCTGGGACATCACCTTCAGAGAAAATACAAAAGATAAGAGAACTACACCCAGATGATTCAGGAGTGCAGTTATTAAAAGAGCGTGAGAGAGACTTGGGTATTTTAAGAGATGAGTTAGGTGCCGTACCTGGAGAACCTTTGAAGGTAGGTGATGTGTACCACCACCCAGAATTGTTTGAGAATTATCCACAGCTCGCTGAGATGGAGTTGAATCCTACAAGGGGTAGTGAAAATCTGGGTGCTTATTACACCCTAGAAAATGCGGCAGATCCTAGTATATCCAGAAAGGTGGTTGACCTAGAAGCGGATGTGACAAAACATCCCGATAGTACTATGATCCATGAGTTGCAACACGCCGTGCAGGAAATTGAGGGGTTTCCTAGGGGAGGTAGTTCAAGTGGTTATAGACCTCTTAAAGATGAGATAGACTACTCAATGGAGCTTGCTAAGGAAGCACTTAAAGAGAAAGGTTATTCTTTAGACATATCTTATGGAGTAAACGACCGGCCTACTAAATACAAAGTCAGACTTTGGGGAAGTGATCCTGATAATTATTTGTCCATTAACGAACTTCCCGAAGATGTGAGAAAGTATGTAGATTATCTAAATGAGCTGGAAAAAGAAAAAATAGGTACCCTTTTTGACGAAGCTGCACGAACTCCCCACGGAAGATACCTCAACACGGCGGGAGAGTATGAGTCAAGAATAGCTGAACGTCGTGCTTTGATGGAGAGAAGTTATCCTGGGAGTTCTAAGAATATCTACCCGTGGGAAGAAAAGCCTAAGTATTTGATAAAGAAATACCATGGAGAGTTTTAGGTAATGCCCAGACTAAGTCAAAACCCAGAACTCAGAAGAGCCGCCCAACTGGCCAAGGTGGGACCAGAGACTTGGGAGAGCTGGAAAAATGCGGCAGAGGTGCCGCTGGCACTCTTGAAAAGTTTCATGGCGGATTCTGTGGTGGGAGACCTTCTCAGGAGTGCGGGAGTAGAGATGCCCGAGAAGAGTGGGGATCTGAAGACCCTGGAGCAGAACATCCTGGACTTTGGTATACCACAGTTGCCAGTGGGACAGATCAAAAGACTTAAGCACGCACTGAGAAAGAACGAACCTGGCGCGGACAGGCTTAGGAAAGTCATGGCTAAGGAATTGGGTCTGAGAGGCAAGGCAGACCAGGAAGACTATATAGACCAAGTGCTGAGGTCCACCCCATTCCATGGCCGCGGTTATGAGCACTACCCCAACACTGGCGAAGTCTACAACCCCGGCATACCCAAGCCCGGCAACATAGGTGAGCCTCAGGGACTATCAGTCACCTACCGCGATCCCAAGAAGTTTGTGAGAGAACACACTTCTTTTGCTAAGAGTCCGAAGAAGTATGAGAATGTACTCAAAACTCACCGAACGGCTTATGCAAAACTACAAGCACCATTACAAGAAATAGACAAAATAATCATCGACCTAGACAAGAAAGCGGCTAGTGTTAGGAAATCAGATTTAACAAAAAATGAAAAATTAGCTGAGTTAAGTAGGATAGACACCCAGCGTGATAATTTGTTTTCTTTACGAGAACTGAGTTATCCTAAAGAGAATATGAAAAGTCTTAACAGAGCAGAAGGTAAGCTATCTGACAAGCTCAACCAAGACCCTCCCATGGCCAGAGTCTTCCCGCGCTTCCACGGCAAGCCTACTGAGCGTGTGGTCAAAGGCTGGAAAGGGAGTGGAGATGAGAAGGTTTTGCAGGACGCATACACCTACGCACTCCATCAGATGCCGGAGTTGTGGAATAGAACTAATTACACCAAAGAAATGCTTCAAGAAGCTTTACCCAAATCATTCACTCAAGTTGACCTAGATATAGCTGAGAAGGCAGTCAACAATATAGCAGAAGATCCTGGGCTACTTCGTGTAGGAGAACTTGCACTGGAAGGATTTAAAAAAGGCGAACCTCCTCCAGAAGCTATGGCAGAGGTGATTAGAAAAAAGTTTAGTCCTATGCTAAGTGGTGCCTTACTAGCAGCAGGTGGACCTGAGTTGAGTGATTTTCACACAAGACAGGTAGCTAAACTAGCTGACATGATTGGATTTGTTAAGACCACGAAGGATTTGGTAGGCAGGAAGTTGCCTTCTTACTCTAGGCTCAAACAAAACATGTCCGGCGCGGGCAGGCAGAAGTTCAACACCCACCTCACAGACTACCTCCGCGCCCAGGGCTACAGAGGTGTGCTATACTCTCCTATGAGATACAATGAGTGGGAGTTGAGAATGCTGGACCCAAGAGATGTGGTGCAGCAGGATATTCGTCAAGCGGACGATCCGGCGTTGAAGAGGATGTACGGAAAATCCCAGACTAAACTCGACAAAGAACTGCAAGATGTTTTGGGTGATATGCACACTGCTTATATGAAGAAACTGCAATACGATTACACTGACGATGAGTATCAAAAGTTGGCTAGTGAGTACAAAAAACTAGGTACAAAAGCTGATATGCTCGAGGAGATAATTAAGGGTAATCTGTCAGAACCTAGAAAACCCAAAGCACTCAAATCCTGGAAAGAAATCTCCGACTACCAAGCCAACCCGTGGCAAGACTCAGGCCACCAGCCCTACGCCTTGGGTGCAATCTATGGAGACATTGATTTGCCAAATCTTGAGTATCTTGACGACACAGTGCGTAAGGCCCAAGCTCAGGAAGTGAAGGCTAGACTTTTGGCTCAAGAAGAGCAGACTCTTGCAGATGGCTTGCAGGTGGGGAGATTGGGAGACAGGAGAATAAGGCAGGATGATGTGCCAGATTTTGACCCAACTTTTGCCAAAGGTCCTGAGCCGACACCTGCCACTCTCGCCAAAGTATCAAAGTATCTAAATGTCCCTATGGAACAAAGCAAACTATCTTCCTTTGTCTCTGACAAGGAAATGCTTAATCTACTCAAAGCTGCTCAAAATGGTGAAGATGCCGCGGCACAGATGTTGGAGAAGTCTTTTATGTATGGAGACTCACTCACCCTCAACGAAGCCAACAAGATTAGTGATTATGTGGGCACTGCCAAGAAACCAGAGTTTCCTTGGGAAGATGACTTAGACATGGGCGAAGAATTAACTTCTCTGCTTGAATCTGGCATAGATCCTAACTTATTTGCTAATCCAGAGTTGGTTAGTGGAAAACTAATGCCAACCGTCGACACAATAAAAGAAGCTTTTGGAGTCTTAGGTGAAGACCTCACCAATGCCGCAGTAACATCCATGATAACAGATAAATCCCTCTACGGCTTGGCTCAAGCGGCAAAGCACGGTAATGAGAAAGCCAAAAGTTTATTAGACAAAGCCCTCACAAAAGGTCATAGTATTTCCCTAACCGAAGCTGATTTAATGGATGCACTGGCAAAACCTTATTTCGAGCATTATATGAAAAAGACACTACCAAATTATGGGGACTTTCCTGAGGACTCTCTAGACTTTGGAACCACCAACCTAGCCGACACTCTTGAGTCCATGCCCACTCTCAAGATCAAGACCAAACCAAAGAAAAAGATCCAGTTAGGGACTGGAAAATAAACTCATTCAAGGAGGACCTTTAAAAATGCAAGATCAGAAAATACTCAAAGACTTAGAAAAAGGAATAGACCTTCTCTTGGACCAAATGCCTGACTATGTGGCCCAGCTCCTGGACGAGATAGCAGCCCAGGGGAGTATACCCCGGTGGCAGTTGGTCGGCGGCATACTCTTTGAAGCCTACAACAACGGCTACCTTAGTGCTTACACCCTCGACCCTGCATGGAAAGACGGCTTCAAGCCTGAGGAGAGTGTGTGCAAATTCTGCGGCGAGAAATTCCAGCCAGTGCGGATAGGCCAGTTGTTTTGCGACAACGACTGCGGCCAGGGAATCAAGGTGTTGGAACCAAAAGAGTCTGAGAAGGAACCCAAGAAGGAGTCTCCAAGTGGCAAACCTAATTCTATACTTGCTAATCTTGCTAAATCTAAGTCTGATAAACGTGTTCATGATATTGCTACTGAGAAATCAAAGACAGGAAAGACAGGAAAAGCAGGAGAGAAAGAGTCCGGATGGACAGACCAACCGCTCCCGGCGGCTTAAGGAGATCCTGCTGAGTCCTGAGCTTGCCACAGACCTAGGCCAAGGCAAACCGGATGATGAAGAGTTTATTCCAAGAGAAGAATTGCAGTGGGCTTATGAACAAGGCGCTTTGGACATTAACGAGGCACTCACACTAATCAGCAACCATAAGAGGAGTAGTCAAAAATGACAGTCTTGCAAATAGTCAAAGCTCTTGCAGGTGAGGAGGACATAAACTGGGGGGATTCCGACACCACCTTCACCCGACAGACCAGGAATGGTGGCACCACGAGTATACACTATGTCGACTCTAAGTCCATCCCGGCGAATACTCTTGGTGGAGTAATAGACACCCATCTGCACGCTCAGAACACAGACACAGGCACCACGGCGGGGACTTTCACTATTGACTCAGACGCTGATAGTGCAATCTTGAGCACAGCAGGCTTGAGCACCGACAGAACTTTTACCTTTCCGAACACTCAAACCACTCAACAGTTGATTGGTGCTACCGACTTGGCAGGTACTAGTGCTTCCCAAGGTGCCTCGTTGGTGGGTATAAGAGACACAGCAGGTAATTACACCAACACCACGGTTGAAGGTGCCTTGAGTGAGATTGCCACCTCTGTCGCGGCCATTCTACTCCCCTATGGTTACAAGCGTGGGTTTGTTCTGGATTTTGTCACCACTGGTACCATATCCCTGACAAGAGGAATCTGGCACCATTCAGGCACCACAGACCAGATGGTCTACTCTGCGTCCTCTATTTCCTACAATCCATCAGGCTTGAGTGGGACTCAGATGCAGTATATTTATTTAGACGACTCTGCAATAGTCTCTTCTGGAAGTCAGGTTATTACTTCTTCACAAATAACCAACTCCACCACCGCGCCTTCTTATTCTAATACCAAGTTCGGTTGGTACAACGGAAACGACCGTTGCATTGGTCATCTTGTCATAGTAGCTGGCTTAATTATGAAGTTTCGTGTGGTTTCAGACAACTTCTATGCTTATTACACAATCACTGATTTATATAGTGGTTCTAATGCCCCAACCGCGGCAACTTCTTTTGACATCTCGGCTAACGTACCGGCTTTTTGCACCAGATGTAGAATAGCAATCACTAATGCTACAGATGGTAACAATTTCATATTCTCAATCGGCGGAGCCTGGCCTATTGGAAATGGTATTACAATGGGTAAGGCTAATGCAGTACAATCCATAGAAATAGAACTAGACACAGACCAAACATTTGAGTGGAGTGCTGACACAGCCAGTGCAACCAATCTCAGACTATTGGGTGTTTACATGGGTGACTTATAATGACCGAGCAGAATCAAAAGACTCCACAGGCCACTAGTCAAGACGACTCACAGATCGAGAACTTTGCCAAGCTGGAAATTCTCAAACAAGAGTCTCAGCGACAAGAAGAGCAGCGGTATGTGATGAAACTCTTAAACATATTCACCGAGGCCGCGCAATTCAAGCAGCAGTTTACTTCCCAGTGGTCTGACTTCATCAGCTTTCTGCGAGGAGACCAGTGGCCCAAGCGCCGCCCGTCTTATAAAGTCGATGCGGTTATAAACATCATCTTAGAGAACATCGAGAGAAAGGATGCACTTCTCACAGACGCCAAACCTATTCCAAGTGTGAGTGCAAGAAGCGAGCAGTATCAAGACACAGCGGACATCCTGAACATAATGCTCCAGAAGATATTCGAGTCTTCGTCATTCAACCAGGCTATGGTGGACTTGGTACACAACTCCCAGACCTTCGGCAATGGTGGTGTGGGGACTGTGTATAACCTAGACACCTTTTCTGGCCGCGGGGAGAGTGAGGTGGTCTCTTACGATCCAAGAGCGTACTACTTCGATCCCATGGTTAGGAGACCTTATTTGCTGCATGAGGGAGAGTACGTGATCATAGAGGACATTTGGTCCCTCGCCAAAGCTAAGGATATGTATCCTAAGATTGCGGACAGGATCACGGCAGACTCTAATTTGTCTAGGTACAGTCTTGAGACCAACGATGGGTTTTTTAGTAGAATAAAACAAGTCGTCGGCAGGAAGAAAGAAGATCAGTTCAAGACTTCTGAGATCCCGAGAGTATTCGTGCGGGAGTTTTGGCTCCGAGACCGGCAGAAGGAAAACGGCAAGTATGTGTTCAAAAACGCGGCCAGGAAGAGTGTCCTGATCAACAACATCCTGGCAGACGATGGGCCGAATCCTTACGACGATGGACTCTATCCTCTTGACATCCTAAACTGGCACCGCGATTTCGACTCTTGCCTAGGTTGGGGTGATGTGGAGTTGCTGAGAAACCCTCAGTTGCTCTTCAACAAAATCCTAGCCACCGTGGTAGAGAATATCAACCTCACCTCCAACGCTATCTGGGTGGGAGATGTCGACGCACTAAGCAAAGAAGAATGGATGAGACTCAACAACGAACCTGGGTCTTATGTGAAGAAGAAACCAGACAGGGAGTTGAGACGTGAGAGTGGAGTGCCCCTTCCGGCTTATGTGCTACAGACTATGGGAGTGGTCGAGCAAGGTGCGGAAAAGATCACGGGTATGGTGGACGTTATGCAGGGGAATCGCACAGGACAGGTAGCTTCTGGTGTGGGAATAGAATCCTTGCAGATGATGGCTCAGTCACTAATTCGTCTCCGTGCAAGAGACTTGGAAAATGTGCAGGACAGAATAGGACGCAAACTCATCTCCCGCATTTTCCAATTCACCCCGCCTGAGGAGATTCTGGAAGTCGTACGCGACGCTAAGAATATGGACGACCAGGCACTTGAGGCGATAGAAAGTGAGTTGCTCAAACCCATCAAAGACAGGCGCAAGGGAGCGTGGACAGAATTAGCCTTCAAGATCGAACCTGGGTCTAGTCTTGGTATAGCCAAGCAGCAGAAACATATCCAGAGTCTGAACCTTCGCAAATTAGAAGTTATCGACGACCAAGCACTATTGGACGATCTTGAATATCCACACAGGACACAGGTCTTGAAGAGAAAAATGGCCGAGAACGAAGCTAAAGAGAAGCTACAATCCCAGGCTAAGGGTGGTCCTCAGTCTGGTCAATTTCCAATGCAAGCAGGTGGAAGTCCGTTAGGGCGGACAGCTTAGGAGGAGGGTAGAAGAGTGGATAAGATAGAAATCAGAGTGGTGGAGACAGAAGAGGAGTTGCTGGAGAAGTACGAATATATTAAAGAAGTTCCTCTTGTGAATGTCCTGCCTAGAGAGCTTTTGATAAAATGTCTCCAAGTCAAGGCCGCGATGCTGATTGGAGAGATCGACGGCGAGTACGCAGGCACGGCGGTCATCGAGAAAACCGGAGACAATATTGCAGTCTTGGCTGTGAGTGCAAAAAACAATGCTAGGAAGTTAATGAACTCTTTCTATTCCTGGGCCAAGGGTTTGGGTGTGAATAGAGTAACCATGATGTCGAAATTTGACAGAGACTCATATGAGAGACTCTTGGGAGTCAAACTACTCACGGCAATCTACGAAAAGGACCTAACTGAATGGGAGCAGCAGTAGCAATAGGTGCTATGATCGGGGCTATGACCTCGGCGGCAGTGCATGGATTTAGAGGTGGNTCAGGCAATGGTGCATTTCTGGCCATGCTTGGTGGCGCGGCTGGTGGTGCAGTGGGTGGCTACGCTGGGCCAGCTTTGGGTGGTATGGCCGGACTTTCTGGTGGTGCAGTTGGAGGAGGATTAGCTGGCACGGGAGTCACAATGTCCCAATTAATTTCCGCCGGTGGCAAGATCGCCGCTGGTATGCTTATGCCTGATTACTATGATCCCCAGTCGCAGCCAAATTGGGAGTATACTTTTTCTGGAGTTGGTAATTCAGGTGGCTATGAAGGCTCAGTAAATTTTTCTAAAGGCACTCCTAGATGGTCAGACGGGACTAAATGGACCCAACAAGATTATGATAATTATTTCAGAAGTGCTCTGCTAGCCGACACCTACACAGGCCGTGCTATGGCTCAGGTAGAACAAGGCTCTGGTCCAGATGGTACGATAACCATTGGAGATGCTATGCGGGCGGTTGATCCTACAGGCCAAGCTCCTACTGAAGGTGAGATGACCGAAGAACGTTGGGACGCTATCTCACCAATTTACGGTGAGAACTTAATGGGAACCTTACTAGGCACTGGGAGCAATAGACAGGTAGATAGACTACTCAACCAAGCCAGAGAAGGCATCCCAGGAGATGAGCTGGTCGGCCAACCTTATTTTTATGGACTTCCTTTAGTGCAGAACGAGGACGGTAACTGGACTCTTCCTTCGCCTAGGTCTGGAATAGGTAGTAAGCTAGAAGATTTGTTTTATGAGAAATCTGACTCTTTTCACAATCAATTCTCCGATACTGATACTTCAGCAGAAGTAGACTTATTAGAGAAGCCCTCTGAGGAGGAGTATTTTAGCACAGATCCTGTGGACAATGTAGACGTACCAACCCCACCAGAAAGCAAGGTGAATTACGCAAGACAGCAAGCGAGATATAACTCCTTTGCCGCCGCGCGAGCGAGTGAGGACGCTCTCCGCGCGCAGGCTTTGTTGCAGACCTCGAAGTCTCTCAACTTGCCGCGATTTGATGAGGAGTATAATAGTGCTTCTAAGAGATTTACTCAAAAACCAAAACCTTTTTCTTAAAAAAGTATTTTCGATTCATTAAATGAATTAATAAAGGAGGTGAGAAAAAATGCCATTAGCAGATCAGTTGAGCCAGTTGAGTCAAATGCCTGCACAAGAAGGTGCACCTATGGAGGGTATGCCACCACAAGGCGGACCGTCCCTGGGAGCACAGCCCCCACTAGGAGGCCAGCCCGGACTTGGTGGTCCAGGAGTAGACACTCCACAGGAGCAGAAGGCAGTGCAGATGTTGATGCAAGGAGCTATGTTGATGAGACAAGCCGCGCAGGTTGACCCAAGTGTGGCTCCGATTATTGACAAAATGCTGCAAGACTCTTACTTGCAGATAACCAAGCACTATGGATTCGAGCAAGAGGGTAAGCTTGCACTCCAACAGGCTCAAATGCAGAAGAACAGAATGAAATCCCAGGCTTTTAGTTCTCCCGCAGGTCAAGCCCAAGCCGGGCCACCT
>JGI10211J14876_10001482_pt1 | contig 10290 bp, 12 predicted proteins | sample Etolagsediment_FD_14876 | JGI IMG/M metagenome (IMG submission 14876)
CAGGAAATTATCAAGGTTTATTATCAGAATATAATGATTATGAATATCAAAATTATATGAAAATGAAAATTACTATTATTATTATTTCTATATAATGATATGGAATTTATACTTTATTTAAGGTAGGAACTATAAAAAAAGGAAATGATGGAAATAAATAGATAGTTAGCAAATCTGGAAAAAGTCAAAGATGGATTAAAATTTTATAATTGTTAATTTTTATTTTCCAATATTTTTCCATTATGTCTTAATTCTATATCGGTCATCAAACAAAAAGGCATATAATAATCCTCATCATCTTCTTTCTTTTTATTCTCACAACATCCACAATGGTCTTCATTGGCGAGATAAACTGTGCGACTAATTAGATTTTCATCATATTTTAAGTTCCACCTTCCCAGAATAATTGGGTTTGTTTTCCTAAAAAAACTTCTCAGAAAATTCATTTTTTCTTATAATATTAGATTATCTTTAAATATAAATATTTCAATTTTTTTATTATTGTTTTAAATATTTTTTAATAATTATTTGTTCAGGAATAATTATTTTATCTTTATTAAAAATATTTTAAAAGTTCTTCAGCAGTTTTAATTGAACTTATTTCAAAATATATTAATTGTTCAATAGATAAAGTAAATTTAAGTTATTATTTTTTTAATTGGTTAAAAAATAAGAAAATAGAATATAACTATTTTGTGAGTATTTATGTTAAAAGATTAATGAATTTAATGCAAGAAACAACTGATATTAAAAAATCAATATTATTTTACTATCAGATAATTGACTTATTTAAGGAAATTAAAATAAATAAATTTAGAGTATTAGCTAAAGAAAATTTAAGAAGGATTACAACTACATATTCTGATATATATCTTGACATACAAGATATTGAAAATGGTGAATTAAGAGAAATTCTTTTTATTAAGCAATTATTTTTTTGATAATTAAATAATTTTTTATAATTAATCATAATAACATTTATTACAATAAAACTTTGAATTATTATCAATATTTAGATAATCTGTATCTGTAATATTAGTATCACAACTTTCACATAAAACAATATTATTATCAATAATTTGTTTTTTAAATTTTTTGATAATCGTATCTTTATCATTAATTCTTTCTGCATTTCTCTTATTGGTATAAACAATTTCAACCCAAGTATTATCTTTTGAATTCCACGCTAAAAAACTATTATTTGTTGGTTTATTAGATAAAACATATTTTTTAATAATATTATTATATTCTTCAACAGAACTATCTTTTGATAAAATATTTAAATAATCAAGTAAAAAAGGTAATTCATTTTTTCCAGTTAACCAATGGTTTTCTTTCCAACAATCCCATCCATTACCTCCACCATAATCCATAGATTTTGTTTGTTGTGTCGGTTTTAGAATTCCTTTTTTATCTTTTATTTTAAAATTTTTTTCATAATCAAATTTTTCTTTTGAAATTAAATAATAAGGTTTTTCTTCATCATTGGTAAAAGATAAAACCAAACAATGTCCATTCAAAAGAACTCGTCTATTTTTGTTGTCATTTTATCTTTAATTAAAATATAAAAATTTTAAATCAATTTTTATAAAAATTGAATTCATAATAAAAAAATATGTTTAACTAACTTAATAACAAGTGAAAATTATAATATTATTTAATTAAGATATTTTTATTAATTTCATTAATTTTTTTTTCATAAACCTTTTTGTTAAATAAATAATCAAAATGTTTTGGTAAATTTTTATTTAGTAATTTACAAATTTCATAAATTTCAGTTCCATAAACATATTTAACCATTTTCCATTGACCTTCTATCTTGATTTTACAAGAATGACAACATGGCATTGATTTCATACAAAAATCAAGAGATATGTTGATATCCTCTATTTTTGTTAAATCTATTGATGATAAACTTTCAATCTCTTTGTTATCCATTTTTAGTATAAACCAATTTTTTTATAAATTATTTATTTTTTGTAAGTTTTTCACCGATTTTAATATCTAAATCTGGTTGAAGAACTATTGTAATTTCTTTTAATCTTGTAAAAGTTGGATGAATTATTTCTTTTTTTTTGGTTTCATAACGACCCAACAAATAAAATAAAAAATTGGTAAATAAACTTAAATTCATTCCTATTACCCATCCAGTTTTTCCAGTTTTATTTTGAATTTGATTTCCAATACTCATTAGTTGTAAAACATTGATAACACAAATATCTACCCAAAATAATATTCTATATAATTCAATATTATTAAAATGAACACCTAACACTGATTTTATATTTGAATAAATAGTTCCAATCATTAAAACTCCCAATATAAACGAAATAATTAAAGTAGAAATGAATAAATAATAATCACCATCTAAGTAAATCATACTAAAATCATTCATCATCATTATTCCAACCATTTTAATAAAAATGATTATTTTGGATTGCCAAGAAATAATAGCATTATTTTCTTTAAATTTGTCATAAATGTCTATCCATAATGCTAATAAAAACCCAATCGTAAAACCAATTAATTCTTTCCAAAATTCTATAAAATATATAAAAATTAATGAATTACATAAGGTTAAACTAAAATAAAAAATAACTCGTAAACTTAATTTAAATGCTATTTTTTCAATATTATTGGTGAAGTTTTGTTTAAAAATAAATGTAAATAGAGTAATGATTGGTATTTCTGTTATCCAAAAAATATTATCTGCTCTTGAAGCAAATAAACCCAAAATAGTTCCAACATTGAGAAGAAATATTTTTAAGATAAAAAAATTATTCATTTATTTTCTTATAAATAAATGAATAATTAAATCAATTTTTTTTAGTTTTATTATTATAATCATTCAATAAATCCTACCCATTCCTCTATCACCTCTTCTTCATATCCTCTTTCTGTCAATTCCATTCTTACTTTCTCTTTCAATTCTTCACCTTCATATTTTTCTTTTAACATCAAGATGACATTAGTTATCTGCTCATTAGAACCTATTTGTATTTGAATATCAGGATAAAATCCATTTAATACATTCAACAATCTCGTCAAACGACCTGTAAAACACTTACAAATTGTATCTTTGATTTCATCATCCAAAATTTTCAAAATCTCATCTTTTTCATCATGTTTAAGAATGCGGTTCATGACATAATGGAACAAGTCTTCAAAGGTTATTAAATAAATAGAATGTTCCATTTTATCATCACAATAATTTAGGATTTCTCTTTTTACTTCTTCACAGAGATTAGAAGTTAAAAGAGTATTTTTGCATTCATCTAATGTTAAACTGGGTTTATCTTTCATAATATTTTCTAATGATTGTCTGAATGACTTTTGGATATTAGAATTATGAATATTTTGATTATCTGAATAAACTTTATTATTTTCAGTTATTCCTTGATTTAATCTATCTAACCATCTTTGGACTGGTAAAGAATACCTCTCAATTGGATTACCATGGTAATTAATTACTGTTAATCTTCTAAGATTGAGAAGATGAATGGGTAATTCTACGATTTGATTGTTAGATAAATACAATTTTTGTAATCCAGAAGGAAATACACCTTCTTTTAATTCTACTATTTGATTGTTAGACAAACCTAATACTTGTAATCCAGATGGAAATATACCTTCTTTTAATTCTACAATTTGATTGTTATACAAATATAAATTTTTTAAGCCAGATGGAAATACACCTTCTTTTAATTCTGTTATTGAATTGTAAGACAAATCCAATTCTTGTAAGCCAGGTGGAAATACACCTTCTTTAAATTCTATTATTTGATTGTGAGACAAACCTAATACTTGTAATCCAGATGGAAAAACACCTTCTTTTAATTCTACTATTTGATTGTCAAACAAACACAATACTTGTAATCCAGGTGGAAATACATCTTCTTTTAATTCAACTATTTGATTAACATTCAAAGACAATTCTTGTAATCCAGAGGGAAATACACCTTCTTTTAATTCTACAATTTTATTTTTATACAAATATAAATTTTTTAAGCCAGATGGAAATACATCTTCTTTTAATTCAACTATTTGATTTACAAACAAATACAATTCTTGTAATCCAGATGGAAATACACCTTCTTTTAATTCTACAATTTGATTGTTAGACAAATATAATTTTTTTAAGCCAGATGGAAATACACCTTCTTTTAATTCTACAATTTGATTGTTAGACAAATATAATTTTTTTAAGCCAGATGGAAATACACCTTCTTTTAATTCTACGATTTGATTGTTAGACAAATATAATTTTTTTAAGTCAGATGGAAATACACCTTCTTTTAATTCTTTAATTTGATTGTTAGACAAATATAATTCTTGTAATCCAGATGGAAATATACCTTCTTTTAATTCTACTATTTGATTGTTAGACAAATCTAATTCCGTAACATAATGGGGAATTAGAGGAACTTCTGTTAGTCCTCTGTTTGATAAATTAAGTCTCACCATTTTAACTTTTATTGTTATTATGTTTATAAAAATAATAATCAATTTTTTTATTTATAACTATTCAATAAATCCTACCCATTCTTCTATCACTTCTTCATCATATCCTCTTTCTTTCAATTCAATTCTCACTTTCTCCTTCAATTCATCACCTTCATATTTTTCTTTTAACATCAAGATAACATTTGTTATTTGTTCGTTAGAACCAATCTGAATTTGAATATCAGGATAAAAACCATTAAGAACATTCAACAACCTTGTCAAACGACCTGTAAAACACTTACAAATCGTATCTTTGATTTCATCATCCAAAATTTTCAAAATCTCATCTTTTTCATCATGTTTAAGAATGCGGTTCATGACATAATGGAACAAGTCTTCAAAGGTTATTAAATAAATGGAATGTTCCGTTTTATCATCACAATAGTTTAGGATTTCTCTTTTTACTTCTTCACAAAGATTAGATGTTAAAAGAGCATTTTGACATTCATCCAAAGATAAAGTAGGTTTGTCTTTCATAATGTTTTCTAATGATTGACGGAATGACTTTTGGATATTAGAATTATGGATATTTTGAGTATCTGAATAAACTTGATTATTTTTTGTTATTCCTCTATTAAATCTATCTAACCATCTTTGGACTGGTAAAGAATATCTCTCAATTGGATTACCATGGTAATTAATAACTGTTAATCTTCTAAGATTGAGAAGATGAATGGGTAATTCTACAATTTGATTGATACACAAATACAATTCTTGTAATCCAGAAGGAAATACACCTTCTTTTAATTCTACAATTTGATTGTTTGACATATCCAATACTTGTAATCCAGATGGAAATACACCTTCTTTTAATTCTACAATTTGATTGTTATCCAAATACAATACTTGTAATCCAGATGGAAATACACCTTCTTTTAATTCTACAATTTGATTGTTTGACATATCCAATACTTGTAATCCAGATGGAAATACACCTTTTTTTAATTCTACAATTTGATTGTATGACAAATACAATCTTTGTAATCCAGATGGAAATACACCTTCTTTTAATTCTACAATTTGATTGTATGACAAATCCAATACTTGTAATCCAGATGGAAATACACCTTCTTTTAATTCTACAATTTGATTTCCTTTCAAATACAATACTTGTAATCCAGATGGAAATACACCTTCTTTTAATTCTACAATTTGATTGTTAGACAAATATAATTCTTGTATTCCAGATGGAAATATACCTTCTTTTAATTCTACAATTTGATTGTTATACAAAGACAAATTTTGTAATCCAGATGGAAATACACCTTCTTTTAATGATACAATTTTATTGTTATCCAAATATAATTCTTGTATTCCAGATGGAAATATACCTTCTTTTAATTCTACAATTTGATTTCCTTTCAAATACAATACTTGTAATCCAGATGGAAATACACCTTCTTTTAATTCTACAATTTGATTGTTGGACAAAATCAATTCTTGTAATGCAGGTAGAAATACACCTTCTTTTAATTTTACTATTTGATTGTTAGACAAATATATATTTTTTAACCCAGATGGAAATATACCTTCTTTTAATTTTACAATTTGATTATTAGACAAAGATAATACTTGTAATCCAGATGGAAATACATCTTCTTTTAATTCTACTATTTGATTGTTAGACAAAGATAATTCTGTAACATGATCGGGAATTAAAGGAACTTCTGTTAGTCCTCTGTTTGATAAATCAAGTTTTACCATTTTAACTTTTATTATTTCTGATTATGTAGTTTTTGTTTATAAAAATAAAAATCAATTATTTTTAAATTGTTAAAGAATTTTACTTTTATAAAAATTTAGGAAGAATATTTAATTTGATAATTTTCTATATCAAAATCATTAGATTTTTCAATTTTTAAATTTTTGGATAAATTGGTTATTTTTGTTGATTTATCAACCATAATATCAACTTCTTCAAAATTATATTCTCCATCTAAAAAAATAATATGTTTTATATTATTTAATCTAAGTTTTTTTATTTGTAAAGGAATGATTACTTCATCACAATTCAATAAATCCAAATCTAAAACACTTGAATGAATAATAACGTTTTTAACATTTACTAATTTCAATATTTTAATTGAATTTGGTAAATTATTTAACTCATCCAAACTAAAATTATAATTCATAGAAAAATACTCTAATGAATTTAGTAAAAAATCTAAATCAATTGGAACTTTACAATCATATATTAATGTTAATTTATGAAAATTTGGTAATTTATCTAATGATATTTTGTTATTAACATATATTTTTAATTCTTTTAATTTATTTGGTAAGTAATCCATATAATTCTCATCGTAAAATATCTCTAATTTTTAATAATTATTCCGAATATCTCTTTTTTACAAGACATTTATTTGTTTATTTGAATTACTATATTTAAAATCAATATTTATTAAAAAAAATTGATTTTAAAAGTAATGTTTTGTGTAAAAGTAAAATGAAAGATATAATTTGTAAAATTTCAGCGAAAAGTGAAAATGGATTTTCAGACCCAACTTATTCATTAAATATACCATCTGAATTATTATCTATTGGATTTAATGTAGAAAAATGGGTAAATTTTATCAATGAAGCAAATGAATTTGTAAAATTTAGATGGTGTCCAGATTGTGCATTTTGGTTATTATGTTTATGTTTACCATTTTTTTGTAATCAACATAACAAAACTGTATCAAGAAATATGAAAAGATTTTGTGATAAATGGAATAAAGAAGGATTACCAAATGACATAAGTATTAAATATGAAATGGAAAATAAAAAGATAATTGTTCAAAATTCAGATAAAACTGGTTCTGGTGCAACTATAGAAACTTATCACAATATTTTTTTTGTAAAAAATTGATGGTAATTATAAACAAATTAATTATTTATTATTCTTTTTCAATTAGTCATGATTGAGAAACGCACTTATGCAGAGGTGGTAGAAGGAATTAGTCGTTCACCTTGTTGTGAATGTGCAGAAATGTGTTATATCTATCCTTATCCAATTAACCGGTGTTTAATATGTCGTTTACCTGCTTGTAGTACTTGTCAGGAATTCAATGAGTTCACTGGCATTTGCACGTATTGTCAGTGCAATGAATATTATAATATTTAAAAAAATAAACTTATTTATAAGATATGGGAAATACAAAAAGTTTGCCAGCATTTATATTTGAAAGACCAATATCAGATGAAATAACAATTGGTGTATGTAATAATTCCAAACAAGGATTAAGATTTAATAACATTATGTATTATTATAAAAAAATGATAGAACAGAGAAATAAATTAGTTTATCAATTTGAGAATGAGGAAACAGACCAAATATTTTTAATTTTGGAAAAATGCGATAATAATATTTCTTATATTTTGGAAATAAATAATGAGAAACATATTGGTAATATAAATGAAACAATAATAAAGTATAGTAAAACAATTGATTATCAATCTCACGAATTAGATAAAATTTTTGTTTTCATAAAAAAAATTGAATTAAAAAATTAATCATATAACAATAATAAAAATGGGTTTCTATGAGAATGGAATAGAAGGATTAATTATTGAAAATAATGGAGAAATTGAATTACAAGAAGAATTTGATTTAACAGAAGATAAAATAGAGGAATTATTAGATAAGATAATTCCTTTAGATAATCGTAAATTTATAGTTTTATCTTCATATTTTTGTTCATTGGATATGACAGGTGGAAAGACCAGAACAGAAATAAAGAAAGATTACTTAATTGATAAATTAAAAAGGAATATTTATGTGATTGAAAGAAAAAATATAAATGAGAGATTATTGCAAAAATATGGAATTAAAAAGTTAGTTTTGCGTGTTTGTAATAATATAGAAATACCAGATTTTATAGAAGATTTAGATTTAGATTATTGTAAAATTGAGAAATTACCGAATTCTATAAAAAGTTTGAAATTGCTACATTGTAATGATATAATATTGCCAGAATTTTTAGAAAAATTAGATACAAATATTTTTATTGAAAAATTACCTAAAACATTAAAAGAATTAAAATTACAAATAAATCAGCAAATACCTCTGGATAATTTACCAAATATTAGAAAATTAGACATGCATTCAACTTGTATTCAACAACTAGATTTTTTACCAAATACATTGGAAGAATTTGCATTTGAAACATTTTATTCTGATCAAGAACTGAATAATTTACCAAATTCTTTGAAAAAGATAAAATTAAGTTGTGTGAAAGGAGTGATTATACCGGAGAGTGTTTGTGATGTTTTTATACGTGGAACAGATAAGGTAATAATTCCATTAGGTGTAAAAAAATTGCATTTGCATGGTGGAATTGAAATTATTTTTTTAGATGATGAATATGATTTTGAGGAAGTTGATATTAGTATTGATAAGCAGACAAAAATTATTAATTTGCCTAAAAACTTGATAATTACATATAATGATTTTTATCAGAAAATTACATTGAAATAATAAATTTTTATAATTACTCCTAACCATATCCATCTTTATGCAATGTCTCTTACAATTAGAACAAATGACTGAACTCAGGCTTCACAAATTGGAGAGCCCTACAATTTTGCTGAACAGCCAACTTACAGATTTCTTCTGTTTGCTCTTTCACATATCTGAGAGCCCAACCATCTTGCTGAACTGCCAATTTACATATTTCCTCAGTTTGATTTTTCACATATTCAAGAGCCAAACCATTTTGCTGGACTACCAATTTACAGATTTCCTCAGTTTGCTCTTTCATAAATTGAAAAGCCAAACCATTTTGTTGGACCGCCAATTTACAGATTTCTTCTGTTTGCTCTTCTACAAATTGGAGAGTCCAACCATCTTTTTGGACTGCCAATTTACAGATTTCTTCTGTTTGATCTTTCACATGTTTGAGAGCCCAACCATTTTGCTGGAGTGCTAACTTACAGATTTCGTCGGTTTGCTCTTCTACAAATTGGAGAGCCCAACCATCTTGTTGAACAGCCAATTTACAGATTTCTTCTGTTTGTTTTTCCACATATTTGAGAGCCCCACCATCTTGTTGAACAGCCAATTTACAGATTTCTTCTGTTTGTTCTTCCACATGTTGGAGAGCCAAGCCAACTTGTTGGACTGCCAATTTAAAGATTTCTTCTGTTTGCTCTTTCACATGTTGGAGAGCCCAACCATCTTTTTGGACTGCCAATTTACAGATTTCTTCTGTTTGCTCTTTCACATGTTTGAGAGCCCAACCATCTTGTTGGACTGCCAATTTACATATTTCTTCTGTTTGCTCTTTCACATGTTTGAGAGCCCAACCGTCTTGTTGAACAGCCAATCTACAGATTTCATAGTTTTCATAAGCTTTCTTTGGATCAGTAAGAATAATCCGTTTTGCCTTCAGTTTATTTTCATACTCAATCACTTCCTCTCCTTCTGGAATTTCCACATTCCAAATCAAAGCGTCGCTTCCATATTCACCAATCCATCTACCTACATTCTTAAACCTACAAAAGTAAAGTCCTCCTGCTGCACACTCTTTTTCTCTGTTGAGTTTGTGAATGTCTTCATTCAGTCCTTCTTTATATTGAAACCCTCGGCTGATACCGTCAGGGTTAGTCAGTTTGACGAATTGGTCGAGTGAGTACATTTTTATATATTTATAACAAAACATTCCTTTAAATTAAAATAAATCATTTTTTTTCCAATAATTTAAAAATAATTTTTTATAATTACTCCTAACCATATCCATCTTTATGCAATATCTCTTACAATTAGAACAAATGACTGAACTTAGGCTTCACAAATTGGAGAGCCCT
>JGI10211J14876_10001483_pt1 | contig 10287 bp, 25 predicted proteins | sample Etolagsediment_FD_14876 | JGI IMG/M metagenome (IMG submission 14876)
ACTAAAGCCTCTGAATAATGTAGTATGGGTATTTCTCCGTTGTCAAAGTGCTTTAGACTAAAAGGGCAAACCTCAGTTATTGATTTCAAATAGTCTCTCATAGCTAAAAAATTTTGCAGTAAAAATTTTTAGTAGGAGTCCCTTTCCGCGTCATACTCAGTATTTTATAGTGACTGACCTAAAAGTAAAGTTTATAGTAAATGGCTCTTCTGATTATTGACGTGGGCGTTACGCTATGCATAGTTGCTATAAAGGGGGGTGGGGGGTGGCACAGCGGACTACTGGAGGACTGTTGATCTGTGACAGCTGTTACGTCTGTTATAGCTGTGCCGTCTGTCTTGTCTGCGTTTGCATCTCCCGCGATAGCGGGATCTGTGTCCCGCGAAGCGGGACGATTTCTCGCGGACGCGACGCGATCAACCGCTCGGGTTAGGGGCGTAGTAAGTACTTACTAACCTAAAGTAAGTACTTACTTACGTATAAAAGTCGTAACCGCTCGGGTTTAAAAGGCGTTAAAAAAAGTACGTTTATTTTAGTATTTAACGGTATATAGGCGGTAATTAAGGTATAATTACTTTAGTTAAAAAATAAAGGGCGTTTTTTAACTACTTTTTTAACTAGCCCTAAAGGTAAAATAATATGACTAAAACTAATACTAATAAAGCTACTACTAGCGTTACTACTAACGTTACTAGTAATACGGTTATTACTAAAGATAATATAGCTACTATTAACCCTATATTAACTTTTAATAATAAAGGGCGTTTAGCTACCGCTAATAGTAATAGGGCTAGTAGCGTAAACGGTAAAACGTTTAAAGACGCGTTAGCTATATATACTAACGCTAAAGTATTAAACCCTAATAACCCTAAATTAAAACCGTTAAGGGCTTTAACTTACGATATATTTAAAGTTAAAAGTTTAAGCGTACCTAAAGGCTATACGTTAGGTTAATAACCTAACTTAAAGGGCTAGTTTAACTAGCCCTTTTTTTACGCCTAAAATAAATTTAAAGATTTTAATCATATATACAGGGATCGTGATCCTCGGGTGGCGGAGATCGTTTAGAGATTCCTGTGGCGGAGATCGTTTAGAGATTCCTGGGATCTGTGAGGTCCTTGCTTCCTGGGATCTGTGAGGTGTGTCCGTCGCCGAAGGCGACGGATCCTGGATCTTGGTGCGTCGCCGTCAGGCGACGCTCCTGGTTCCTGGTGTCTGGTTGCTGTCTTCTGTTGTCGTCGCCGTCAGGCGACGATCCCGATCGCGATCTAATGGTCAGAGATAAAAAGAGGGGAGCCGAAGCTCCCCTGACCGTCAGCCTAGCTTCAAGGACTTGATTTTCGTCAAGTCATACTTGAGGGCTCGCTCCTTTAAGCCGAGCGTCTTATAGTGCTCTAAAGCCTGATCGTAGGTCATACCGTTGACGGCTTTAGCTCGTTTGACGTTGTGCTCGGCGCGAGCTTTATTAGGGACGAAGGTCAACGTTTGAGCGTTGACTTTAGGAGCTACGGATTGAGTAGCTTTTTTAGTATTAGTCATATAAACCTCCTTTTTAACTAACTGACTATAGTATAAGCTTGATCGTATATAAAGTAAATAGCTCGTATAAAAAAGATTAAATTAATTTAGGATCCTGGGATCATGATCCTACCCCCTTTATACCCGTGATCTGAACCCTGGACCACGGACCGTTGTGCGTGTCATTACGATCGTGGTGGGTGGCTGGGGAAGATTCCTGGATCTAGGACCGTGGACTGTAGCTTTTTGTCCCCTCTCCGTCTCCCGAGGGGATCATAGTTGGTGCTATATAGGGAAACAGTGGATTCCTGATGATATCAAAAAGAAGCATTGCACGTTATTATTGGCTGTTAAGAGCCAATAGGTCGCTAATAGGTTAGCCAATAACCTTAATTTACATCGTAAGGACTCGGGACCACGGACCATGCACTATTGGCTTATTGGCTGTTTTCTCTACAAGATAGAAAACAATCCATGTCTCCATCGATCCCTTAATAGGCAGAGGTACAATATCACTTGAGTTTTGACCTCATTAAACCTTTGAGGCTTAGAGTTTTTTCCCAGCGTTCTTTCATTTCCTCGTTCCAGAGTGTATCAAAGTAGTCACTGGGACACGCAGGGTGGTCTTCCTTCATAGTACTAATAAACATCCTGTAGGTATAACCTTCTCCATGTATCAAGCACTGGGCTGTAGCCTGTGCGTCAATCATAATATCTTTTAGTCTACTCATTACATTTTCTCCTCTAGCATTAATTTAAACATATGGTACACTAACTCATACAGTTCTAAATCAGTAAAGCGTTTATCTATTTTAAACCCTCCCGCATTAAAAGCAGCACCAGAAGTTTCAAAGTAAGTATTCTCTTCGTCGTACATAAAAGTAGTATAAAGACCTTCACCAGCAGTTTTAAGTTCACTAGGGTGGTCAAACATTATTTGTACATTAACACCTTCGGGTATTTCAGATTCCACAGCTGGGTAATACTCAACCCAGTCGTCAATGTTATTAATTACTTTCATAGTATTCCCTCTAATAAATCGCCATGACCCACGGAGTTAGCACCCCACAGTTCGGTAGCTAGTCTTTTGTATATATCTTGTTGTGGTATATTACCTGTTAAATCGGTTATTACTTCTTCACTACCGTCTGGTGATTTTATAATTAAAAACCTTGTAGCACGGTCAATGGTGTATGTAGTAGTCATTACTCTACTCATCTTCGTTCTCCTCAGTTATATATAAAGTAAATTTTTCTCCTGTTGGAGAGTCGTGATGAGAACATACAGCTTTAAATATATGGTCATCATTTGTATCTTCAAATATCTTAAAACTAAAGTCTGCACTCTCTGGTGTTAACTCTCGCCATATTTGATCTGTTTTTTTAAGAGTAAAAGTATGTTCTCCTGTTAAATTTCTCCAACCTAAATCTTCTCCCTCAACAAAAACTTTTTTGCCTAGATAATTTTTAAAACAGTCATCTATATCTAGTTCAAAATATTCAAATTCTGTTTCATCTGCGTATGCAGGTAATTCAGCTATTATCATCTTCGTTCTCCTTTAAAATTTTGCTAATTATTAAATATATAGTAACCGTGATGCTTATGATGGTTAAGCTAGATCAGGTTTTTTTATTTTTAACGGTCTAACACCGTAAGCCTCGTGTTCATTTTCGTAACACTGCTGACAAACTAAAAACGTATCCTGAGTATTCTCCCACGTAGGTTGAACGCTCATAAGGTTAGTAGTTTCACCACAGTCAATACACCGTATAGTACCGAACTCATTCATCCGTTATTACTCGTTTCATACCAATTTTTGATTAAGGCACGTATCACGTTTATCTTACTCATTTTAATACCGTGCTGGGCTTCAAGAATATCTTTAATATCCTCAATATCCGTGAGTACGTCAGGTGACATAACACTAAATCCTTTAGGTTTTATTTTTTCATTCATAGTTAGTTCCTCCTTATAAATATTTAACTATTAAATAAATAGTAACCGTGATCCTTATGATGGTTAAGCTAGTTCAGGTATGATACTTAATATTATTACCACGCTCTCTTTCGTCAAGAGCGTACAACCGTCGGTACTTATTATTGATACGGTCCACGAACCTTAGTAAACTGAACTTTTTCTTACTAAAATGAAACAAAGCATTCACGTCCTTAGGAAGACACGCACCACCGTACCCTCTTTTACGCCCACCGTCACCTACCTTAGTATGACCCTCACCGATACGCTTATCGTTAGTTACGGTATCTACTATGATCTGATAGTCGGCTCCGCACTGGTTAGCTAAGTCATACAGTTGATTAAAGAACGTAACTTTGGTCGCTAGAAAAGCATTTGTTGCGTATTTAACTAGGCTCGCTTCTTGTTTAGTCATAACAACAAAGTCTTTATGTCGTAAGTTTGACTGCTCACGGTAGAGCTTCATTACTAGATTACACGCTACAGGTTCTCCGCCCAGTATATGATACTCAGCGTTAATAAAATCTTCCTCAGCGTTAGCTTCCGTTAAGAACTCAGGGTTATAAACCACTCTAGAAGTAGTAGGTATTAGACCAGGAGTCACGGTTGACTTTATAATAACTATGGCATCCGTATTACGCAGTATATCGTCTGTACATTTTTGTACGATACGTGCGTCTATTTCACCAGAGTCAAGCGAAGGAGTGGGCACACATACGAATACGAAATCAATAAGTTTGTCAGGTGTACGGTTTTGATCATAGAGTAGGCTGATGTCGTTGCCTAGTATGGGGTCCACGGTCCAAACTCTATTCTTATAGGGGTGAAAAGCATTTGCCACTGCCTGCCCCACAAAACCAAAACCTAATATGCCGACGTTATACATTTTTTCTCCTGAAATTTAAGTGGTTCGTTTGCGAGCACAAGTGAACCACGCTTGCTAATATAGAGGTACTAAATAAACCTCTTGCTCTTAAGAAAGTAGTTGCTACCATCAAATTGGTTTGTTATCTACTTTCATAACTAGCCTCGTTAGTATGGAGGGGAAAGAGACTAGTCATTAGACTACTAATTCAAGCATACCGTCAACGACATTGTTAACCCATAAACTTGAGTTATCATATTCCGTAAATACGTCAAATAAGTCGCCATGTTTACCGTCTACATAAGTTAAGTAGTGGTGGATGACGTAGTTAAACTCACCATGGGAACAGCTATATATCACTAACCCACCTGTGCTTAACTCTACTTCCGCGTCAGTATTGACTTGATGAGCTTTTAGGTCTTCACGCCAGTTATCAACGGTAACTTCAATATCGGTATCAATACTCATACCTTTAACGAAGTCTTCACACGTATCATAGGAAATATAAGTAACACCTTTTCTTAGACTTTTTCTATTCATAGTTTTACTCCTTATTTACTATAAGTTTATAATAACTACGATCTATGTGATGGTTAAGTAATATCATAAATTATTTTAAAGCCGTTAGACCGTTTGATGTATAAGGGTAGGGGGTAGGTAGCCCTAAGTAAATCATAGCCTTAAAACGCGTCCTATAGCGTCCTATTTTAGGCATCATAGCCCTAGCCCTAGTAAAATTACCTACCGATAGTTTCAAGATCATTTTCCGTAATGTATTGATAAGCTCCTTTATTGTACACAGGAGCCACCTGCTGTTTACGAGTATTAGCGAGTGTTTGAGCCTCTTTTTCACCACAGGTTAAACAAGTAAAATAGCCGAGAGCATAACGCTCCCGACTAATATTAAGTTCACCACAGTTTTTACACTCAACCACTAGCGACCCATTTTATATTGAAATAACGTAGGGGCATTCTCAAATTCTTCCAGTAACTCTGGAGTATAATCCCTCTCGTTTATTACGTGCTTAGAATTAAGCCTAGTGACATAAGCACCGTCGTAAAAATGAGCACCATTTCTACTATATTTAAGTGCCTGAGCAGTATGAAAATAAATACCGTCTTCTTTACGAGTCATAAATAAATTATTCTCGATTTGTTTAGTTACACTACTTACCATAACATCCTCCTATAATTAATTGTTTAGTTAAGTAGCTTTTAATATAGCTTTGATGTATATGATGGTTAAGTAAGTTCAGTAAAAAGATTTTAGTGAAGATCTGTATGACCACCCGACATCGTAAGGTCATACACTTGTGTAATAAACTCGATATCTACAAACTCACGTTTAGATAGCTCACGTGCGACAGCAACAGTAGCGATAGCTTGATTTTTAGTTAAGTGAGGTTTATTAGAAATGATAAGTTCTAAATCACACTGAACGTCTAACATTAAATCTTTAAGTCTACTCATTTTTTCCTTTAGTTTTCTTTTGACTATTAACAACTGACTGATAACCACTAAGGTAGTCATCAGCATACGGTCCATAAAAATCGGAAGCATTTTTACGCTCCCTACCTTCAGTGGCATCTCTAACACCATACTTATACGCATTTTCTGCTTCTTGTTTAGGGCTTAATCTATTGTACATAATTTCTCCTTAAATTTTATCAATGTAAAAAGGTTTATAATCTTTATTAGTTTTAAGATTCATAAACTCTTCTTTACCAGCTGAGTCAATACAGTTAGCACAGAGCACGGTTTCACGTGTATCTTCAAACTCACTACAGCTAAGTTCCACGAGCCACGTATCAAGTGGCATAGAACGGTGTCGTTTAACACCGCTTACTTGTTTTTCACCTAATTGTTGACAGCCGTCACAATAGTCGGTAAACCTGTGTTTAGGTAACATGTTTATAATAGGGTTATCACTCATAATATTCTCCAAATATTTATTTAACTACATATATAATAAACGTGATCAATACGATGGTTAAGGTAGTTCAGGTACATCACTATTCTTTTTAAACAGCCCATCTTCAAGTACTCCCTTACGGTTTTTGATTTCATCGTAGGCTTGGTCAATACACTCGGTTACTTTTAAATCTAACTGCTCAGCTAATACCACCAAACACACAAATACATCACCTATACCGTCAGAGGTAGACCACTTGTCTCGGTAAGCTACACCCTTAGCAAGTTCACCTACTTCCTCAACTAGTTTTAGCATTTGTTTTTCAGGCTGAACGTCAGTGGTCAAAAGTCCACGTTGCCTAGCCCATATTACTATTAATTCTTCTAGTGAATTTAAATCTCTAGCCATTATATACTCCTATGTTGTTTAAATATAAGGCTCGTTTCTGAGCACAAGTGAGCCAAACTTGCTATGAAAGGACAATAATACAACACCCTTGCTCCATTAGAAGAGTCTTTGTTGATTTAGGTGAGTGACAAAACTCTTGCAAACTAAAAAATCTCACCACGTTGACGCTCAATATAAAGGAGGTGAAAGACACGTCAACTTATAAAAGCCTCCTGTATAACCTCATCTTTTTTTCGTTTATCCTTATAAGAACGCACTTGTTTGCCACTCTTATAGTAAGTTGTAGTGTAATCAATGTTTTTCGCTTTATTAATTACACGAGTTATACCTGTAACGGAACTCATATCACGTTCCTGTACTAACTCTTCGTTACGTTTTTGGACTATATCTTTATACTGTGTCATGAGGATAAAGGTATAAACTGCATAAAAGGTTCTTCCCTATAGCCTTCTGGAATCCACTTAACTAGCTGGTCTTCCACTACACTAGCAACATAAGTACAGTCAACTGTTTCACCTGCTTCGTCATAACCTAATATTACTGCCTTACCAGCAAAATTATAGTTAGTCGGAGCCCAATGAAAATATCGGTTAGGGTTTCTAAGCAAACCGTCATCATCAACGACTAGCATATTATTTTTATCAAGGGTGACTATATCAATACAAGATATTTCCATCCACTTTTTTAACTCCGCCATATAATCGTCTCTGACAGGGTACGCAACACGAACCTTTTCTTTAAAAGGGTCAATCAGTATAGCTCGTAAGCCATTATTTTCTTCTTTCATACTACCTCCTAAGGTATTTATTTAAGTAATTAAATTTAAAACTGATCAAAAACAAAGTAAAGTAAAGTGGGGTAAAACTTAACCCCACCCTACATTGAGCAAAACTAAGCGATCTCAAGAGTTTTGACTTTTTCAATGTCATATCTGATACCGCTCATAGTATACAACCCAGTAGCTATAGCTTCTTTGATTGTTTTACCATTGACAGCTTTTACACGCTCATTGTTGTGCTCGGCTGTTACTCGTTTCCCAGTCGCTTTTAATTTAGCGTCTGGGCTATACTTACCGAATTTCATTTTCGGCGTTGTTGTAGCAGTTTCAGTTTGAGTCTTAGCACTGCTTAGCATTGACTTTTGAGTAGCTGTTTTATTAGCCATACATTCTCCTATAAATGGGTATATAAATATACCAGTATATATAGTATATACGATCGGAGTTTTAGTAAAGTTGGATCAGAAAGTTTTTTTACACGAAACGATTGAGGTTTCTAGGCGACACAGGTTTTGACCAGCTTTTCCCACCTCTACGGAGCTGAATACCCCTATTTTTAGAAACCATAATTTCATTAGCATAAGCGAAACTGTTTTCATTTAGTTCGGCTTGTGCAAGTATAACAGGGTCAACGTAATGTTCGTCATAGGAACCTGCCCAAGAGGTATTAACATGTTCCCCCTCTATAAGACCTATAGGACCACACGCTCCCATACCACTTTCTACATAAACAGATTTATTGCCAGCATAAGTCTTTTGTTTTAAACATTTATCTGAGCAAAATTTTCTACGGCGACCAGCACCTTCAGGTTGTTTAATAGGCTCTCCGCACCAAGTACAGAGTTTACTCATTACTAACTGTTAAGTACTTGGTCATAGCTTTGTTCTTTTATATCGTATATATCTATATCTCTAGCAAAAGACTCACTAGGGTCAATATTCAAGTGGTCATAAACCACATTACTGGCAGTTTCTATAAGCGACACACGTTTTTCTAAACGTTCAAATTCACCTGAGTTAGCTTTCATAATGGCTTGCTGAGGGCTAGTAGCTTTTACAGGATAATAGTCAACCTGTATAGAGGTAAACGGTACATAGTATGTAGTCAGGTTGGGGTTATTGCTAACTAGTTTTAAACGTGGTGGTTTCATAATTATTCCTTGTTTTTAAAAAATTACCTATAGGGTTATTTAGCCTTACATCGCAAAGATAATAAAGCCCTTTGTAAAAATAAAAGGGCGTGATTATAATTTACGTTCGTAAAAAACATTCAATAGGTGCGGTAGTTTCTATAACCACTCTCGCACCACAGGACAAGAGCGGTTTTTCATTACCTCCGTAGATTACTTTACTCGGTCCATGAATGGTGACTTCATGACAATAGGTGTTTGTTTTACCTTCCTTTACTGTGATGACAGGCTCATCGGTATTGTGTTTTTTATTAGCTCTAATCTTATGTTGGTTAACATGTATGTATTTCTTAGCCATTACTCAAAAGCTCCTAATAACCAGAACACTAATAAATATCTATCGCCTTTTTTAACTGGTAGCCCACGGTGCAAGTGCGAAAAACTAGGAAAGAATAAAGCATGACCAGACGGAAGCGGATCTACAACTCCCCTACCATGAAACTCTGTACCACCACCGTCATATTCACCAGTATTTAAAGGAACTACAACGCTAATATCTGCAGACGTATCATGATGCCACGCACCTTGATTCTTATCAGCTAAGTTGTAGTTCGCTAACTGTATTGACCCAGGACGGTCCACGTACCGTTGCCAAACACTCATGAACACAGGGTTCATATAATTAAGTACTACCGACCAAAGATTATTAAACAACTCAGGACAACGGTCATGAAGCGTAATCTCTGGTATTTGTCTAAGTTTATCTTCGGTAGGGTTAACATCAAAACCAAAAACTTCTTCCATGTTTTTTATTTCATCAAGCATCATGGTACAAAATTCTTCAGTAAATAATGGTATAGAGTAAACGTCTTTTACTTCTTCTTTTACGTACTCTTGTACAATATTTTTGATATCGACCTGTGCCCACTTGTCTTCATATTCTTGTATGGTAGGTTCGCTTTCCTGGATTAATTCGATAGTTGTTTTGTCTATGCACCAACTACTGTTTATACCCAGCATTGTATTCTTTAATCTGTATGGTGCTAACTTACTGTACTCAGGCATCTTTTTTCCTCGCTGGGTTTATTAATTCAAAATAAAATTTTTTGTTTTCTATGTGTTCAGCTACAATCTCCATCATTTCATCCATAGATGTTTTATCGTTAAATACATCTTCATCAGTCATAATGCAGAGCTTCATAACCTGAACGTGTTTAGCTTCTTTTTTGTTTTTTGACATTTTTATTTTTGCCTATCGCAAGTTTAATAACTTTTTGTAGCCTACCAGACTTCATAAGTTTATCAAATTTTTTATAGGCAGTTTTTTTCATAGACCTGACCTAAAGGTTAAATTAATTCTTTCTTCAGCTAAAGGTAAGTTAGGCACAGCGTGAGTGCTTTTCATTTGACTAAAGCCGTCAAACATTAATACGTCTCCATGTTCTAAAATGTAGTGTGTTTCTTTTTTAAGAAAGTTTTCTTTAAAATAAATGTCGCTGGTGTTGGTGTGGTCTTTTATATTATTTTGATATTCTCTCCACACGAAAACTCTCGGTGCACCAAAACTAATACTTACCACCACGTCTTCTAAACTAGGAACTGTATCACTGTGGTGAGGTATACCTTCTTCACCAGGATATAAACCACAAAGACAAAAGGTGAACTTAACTTCTTTATCGTAAACAGTAGAGGCTAATTCTTC
>JGI10211J14876_10001486_pt1 | contig 10273 bp, 11 predicted proteins | sample Etolagsediment_FD_14876 | JGI IMG/M metagenome (IMG submission 14876)
ATGCAAAATGTTACCAATATCGGTTTCAATTAATAAGGCGCTAGATTCAGGAATAGAATGCGGTAAAGGCAACCAGGAAACGGAAAAACACCCTAGTTGATAACATTGATTAAAGTTAACGATATGTAAAGGAACTTGTGCCAACCAGGGCTCTTTACTTAGCTTATTAGAAACCATCTCTATCGCAAACGGAGTTGCAAAAATAGGCACTTGCAATTTGGGCCATAACTCAATGATTGCTCCAATATGATCCTCATGGGCATGCGTTATTACCAGCGCCTGCAAGCTTGACGCTTGTTTCTCAATAAAATCTGCATCGGCAATATAACGATTACGACCATTTTCTGAGTCAAAACCAATGCCACAATCAACCATTAACCACTCCCCTGCATGTCCATATAGATTCATGTTCATTCCAATCTCGCCAGTTCCACCTAAAGGCAAGAACCAAAGATCATGTCTTGTGGGGGTAGTCTGCTTAACGTTCATGAAGGGTTATCCATAAAGTAATTATCGTATAAATATACCAAAATATTCTGTACAAATTTATTCCATAATCTATACAACAAAATTTTTCGTTATAACAATAATGATTCAAATAATTGCTTGCTATTCAAATCAACACAATTTTATTAGCTCAACCCTCCACCCCAAAACATCAAGCGCACCACAACTGTGCTCTTTATGGACTAGCCTGCATCATTCTAAAACACTCTATCACCTCCAAAACCATAAAATTAACTTAACCTATTGTAATTAAATGCATTTTAGGTATGGCACAGCCATTGCTTATTACGTTTTTAATAAAAAGTAATACTTAATTCAATAAAATATGAGTCAATCCTTATGAGTCGCTTAAAAAGCTGGGCTATACCTAGAACACCAGTCGATAAAAAATCCGCTCGCTTGCTCACATTCGCTAGCTTTGCTATTCCAATCTTTATTTGGTGCCTAGTGAGCTATACACCATTTATATGGCATCCTCAGGTTGAAATCACTCAACCTGGTGGCGTGAGCTATTTTCGTGAAGGAACAGTAATCGACAAGGAGATATTCCAGCTTGAAATTGATAAAAAAATTGCTGAAAACCCACAAATAGATATGAACACCTTACCTCAAGGATTTCCAGTTAATCCAGTTTACTTGCCTGCTCCACATGAAGTGGTTACCGCACTTTACACCGCATTTACCACGCCACCAAAACGAAATGGGGAACCTTGGCTGCATGAAAGCCTCGGCCACTCAATCAGCGTCATCGCTTGGGGCTTTTTCTGGGCGATGGTATTTGGTGTTCCACTAGGAATACTCGCTGGAACATACAATGCAGCCTCGCACTTAATTGAACCCTTTACAGAATTTTTTAGATACCTACCAGCGCCTGCTTTCGGTGCTTTAGCCGTGGCCATTTTAGGAATTTACGATGCACCTAAAATAGCGATTATCTTTATTGGAACCTTCTTCCAAATGGTATTGATTGTGTCTACAACGACCAGAAAACTAAATATGGCTTTAGTAGAAGCCTCTCTTACCTTAGGTTGCAGAGGATTTAGAATGATTAGACGCGTTATCCTACCTGGCATCCTGCCTGACTTATATAGAGACATGCGCATCTTATTAGGCTGGGCGTGGACTTACCTGATTGTGGCTGAACTGATTGGAACAAGCTCTGGAATTACCTGGTTCATTACCCAACAAGCTCGCTATAAAAACTTTGATAACGTTTTCGCAGCAATACTTATTATTGGCTTGATTGGCCTACTTACCGATATTTTGCTCGCGCAAATTGGTAAACGATTATTCCCATGGCATACAGGTAAATAGGAGAACCAAATGTTAAAAAACATTCACCCCTTAGCAGCTTGGTATACGCCTGAAATTAAAGACAGAAATGCTCGCATTCTGCAGCGACCTAAAGCCTTAACCATATCCAACCTTCATAAAACCTTTGAGCATAAGGGTAAAAAAATCAATGTACTTAACTCTATTGATTTTACCGCTTATAAACGTGAATTTGTTTGTGTTGTTGGCCCTTCTGGTTGTGGTAAATCAACACTTGCACGCTTGATTGCTGGCTTAGAAACCCATGAAGTAGGTGCGATTCATATTGATGACGATTTAGTTGATGGGCCTGGACCAGATAGAGGAATGGTGTTTCAAAGTTATTCACTATTTCCATGGATGACAGTAAAGCAAAACGTGATGTTTGGCTTAACAGAAAGTGGCATGTCTAGAAACGCTGCTGAAGCTGAAGCGTTTCAATGGATTGATTTAGTAGGTCTTGAGAAGTTTGCAAATGCTTACCCACATCAATTGTCTGGTGGTATGAAACAGCGTGTTGCCATTATTAGAGCCTTGGCTAACCAACCTAAAATTCTGCTCATGGATGAACCGTTTGCTGCTCTTGACCCGCAAAACCGTTTAAAAATGCAGCGTTATTTATTGGAAATTTGGCAGAACATCGACATCACTATTTTCTTTATCACCCACGATTTAGACGAAGCCATATATTTAGCAGACCGAATTTTAATTTTAGAAGCAAACCCAGGACGAGTTCAAGAAACCTTGAGTGTTCCTTTACCTCGTCCAAGAAAGGAAGAAACCTTGTTAAGCCCAGAATTTTTAGCCACTAAAGAGTACTTAGAAAAACTTGTACATCCACCTACAACTGAAGTGGATATGGAGGATAAGTTAAGTATGGTACGCATGGTTTCAGTCAACTCAGAAGTACCGGATATATTTTAATATGACACAAAATAGCAAACTGATTAGAACAAGTGCTTCATTACCAGAAGACGTAATAGAACAGCTTGATCTTCTTATGCAGGCGCGCGGTTTTAATAACCGCTCTGCACTATTGGCAGAGATTATCCGTAAAGAAGCGGCAGCTTTTAGCCAAGACCACACTAATGAAATTATGGCTGGTACCTTTACCATGGTCTACGATCATTCGGTTCCAGGACTGCAACAAAAATTGAACCAACTTAAGCACCAGCATGTTGCTGAGATTATCTCTAGCACTCAGATTCAATTGATGAATCACCATACCCTTGAAGTCAACCTAATGCAGGGTCCAGCTCAAGAATTAAAGCGTATTAGTGATGAAATGCAGAGCAATCGTGGTGTTAAAAATGGCAACTTATATTTAACTCAATCGGCCTTACCGCCTATTTACACATCAACCAGCAATTTAACTCAGGAGGGTTCTAATGACTGATGCCACCCAACCAACAACCTATAACGGCTTTATCTGGTCAGAATCATTACCAGCTGGAGCGCACTGGTCAGGCGTAATTCGCCGCGGCACCGTGTTAAGAATCACCGATATTGAAGGCAGTGCCAATGTAGCGATGTTAATTAACAACCTGGAAGTTAAGAATGAACGTTACAACATGCCTGACACGCTTAAGGCACAAAAAACCGCCTTTTTAACCACACCGAACATGTGCTTTAGTGACATGGGACGTGTTATGTGTTCAGTGATTGCCGACACTTGTGGATGGCATGACACCATTGGTGGATTATCTAATGCGAAGACATTAAAAGCTAAATACGGTGAAAAAGACTATCAAAGTGCGCATAACGACTATTTTAAAAATGGCTATGACAGTCTTATCAATGAATTAACCAAATGGGGTTTAAACGCCAGTGATATCGTGCCAAACCTNAACTGGTTCTCTAAGGTACGAGTTGAAGACGATGGCACTATGACCTTTATTGAAAATAACTCTACTGCTGGCGACTNCGTTGACTTNCGTTTTGAGATGGACTGCATTGTCAGTTTATCTACCGCACANCACCCNATGGATACAAGNCCAGANTATGCACCNCAACNTATTGAACTAAGTGTGTTTAAAGCAGAAGAAGTCAAAGCCGATGACGCTTGTCGCTTACACCGTGCCGAAAACCAACGCGCTTACTACAACACCAAAATCTTTTACGGGGAGAACCCAGATGACTAATAAACAATTTGATGAAAACCGTATCGTTTACCGTGAAGTAGTAAAAGCGGGTGAACCTTGGATGCATGAAGTGAAAGCGGGTCAACGTTTCCGTATCGTTGATTTAGAAGGTAACGAGGCTGTTGATACCTTATTTTACAATGCTAAAGATCATAGCGAGCGTTATTCAGCAACCGATACCATTCGTGAACAGGGAAACATCTACTTAACGACCGATAGCGTATTACGTTCAAACCTAAATAACCCAATGCTAACCATTGTGGATGACACTTGCGGACGCCACGATACGATTGGAGGCGCCTGTTCTGCCGAAAGTAATACCGTACGTTATGCGATTGAAAAACGTCATATGCACTCTTGCCGTGACTCATTTTTAATGGCTTTAGGTAATTGTGAATGCAACCACGATAAAGCGATGACAAAAGAAGACCTTTCAAGCAACATTAACTTTTTTATGAATGTGCCTGTATCTCCTGATGGCCACTTAGATTTTGACGACGGTATCTCTGCACCTGGTCGTTATGTTGAGATGGAAGCGCATATGGATACATTAATATTGGTATCAAACTGCCCTCAATTGAATAATCCTTGTAATGGATACAACCCTACCCCAGTTGAAATGGTTATTTGGGAATAAAGCAAAATTCAAAAGTCGCCAATTCAAAGCCAAGTAATCAGATGAAACGACTTAACTAACAGTAGTAAACACAATCCAATAGGACGACCTATTGGTAGGCCATACAAACAATGGTGATTTAGCATTCACCTTGCACAAAGATTCTATTCAAATTGGTAAACTCTCAAAGCCTGATTCTGCAAGAACTAGGCTAAGTGCAAAAATACTCGACTACCAAGCTAAGGGTTATTCGCTTGAGCCAAATTCAAAAATTGAATACATTGTCTCATGGAGCAAACCTGATAATGAAACGCAAAGTGACTATCTACAAGCATTGTGCCAAATTTCAATGTATTTCTATAAATAAAAAAATATGAGCTAGCAATTAGATATTGACTTAGTAAAAGAACGCATATAAGGTAAAAGATTCATGAATAGTAATTCATGTTTTTTCAAGAACTCATCAGGAGCTTTAAAATGAAAAGATACATTGCAGCACTATTAATCTCACTATTTTCAATTGGGACAGCCGTCGCTCATTCGGGTGGTACAAATTCACAAGGCTGTCATAACGACCATAAAAACGGCACTTACCACTGCCATTAGAATCACTTAATAGTTTAGAAAATAATCGGCTAAGCTATAGAAGACTTAATCCGACAATTCCTCATTTTGACTCAGTGTCTTGTCAGGTTAAGTTTAAGCTATAAACGTTTAGTTAATAACATTTAACTATCTACAAGTATTTTATTTTGAACGTTGCAAAACTCGTATCCGACTTTTGAATTTAGTTAATAATTCCAAACAATCGATTTCAATAGTGTTAAGTTAACTTTCAATAAATATGTATCATTTTTTAATTACACCATAAGACCAAGTTTTAAAAGGCGTAGGATAAACGTAACCTTCAACTAAACGTCGCTGCGCTTTATATATTTTTTTTGTCGAAGTCTCAACATCAATGAGTCGAGTCTGAAAGACGCAAGAGTTATTGTTAGCATATTCTAAAAGAGCCCCAAATCTCTTTCTAAAAACTTTTGGAGTCATGTATTGTGGCTGAGATAGCCTAGCAATATTAGGAATACGTAGCCAGTCCTTTGAGTTTTTTTCAATACTTTTCAACTCTGGAGAAACATAAAACCCATCATCATAAAGAGCAATATTATAAATAAAATCGGGGTTGGCTAAACTTTCACCCCAACAAGCTTTCGGACCACCTCCACAAGACAACAAGCACTGCGTTGCCTCTTTATCAGACAAGTTATTTGACTTTAATATATCTGTTAATGGTGTTATTTTATTTAGTTTTAGTTTCGCTTCTTTTAATTCCTTAACAATTCTATTATTGTCCTCATTAATGTCCTTTAGCATTTGATTCTCTGACAATAACTCTTGTTTTTCGATAATCAATTTTTCTATCTTTTCCTGAGAACTCTTATCCCACTCAGCTTCTTGCTTGATTACATCGTCAGCTCGTAATATTAATTGTCTAGTCAACCATAGAACATCTTTATCCTCGGAGATTAAGCCCTTATCTTGAAAAGAGTGAAGAGTATTCTCTATAGATTTTATAGATTCAAACCCTTTTGAATTGGGCTGGTATGAAGATTCAATCGTTTTATTTAATTTTTGCAGTTTTGCTCCTAACAATAGTAAAAGCAAAAACAGTAAAACAAGCATTATTTCAGCCATTGTAAAACCCAGGACTTGACCTTTTCTATACTCTTCAGATTGAAGATTAATAATATCTTTTGAATCACTCATTAAGCTGCTTTTTACCTTCGTCATCCATTAAAGCAAGATTTAAGTCATCTATTCTTTGCATTAAGGTTTCAATCGATATTTTCATATGATCCAATTTATCAACACTTGGATCCATTGAAGTTACTCTAGCATCAAGTGATTTGCTAAATTCATCCAGCACATTGTTTAGTCGTTGTGTAGAACTATTGAAGCTTTCAACTTGAATTGATGTGTTTTTATATAAATTAGTCATTTGTTTATCTACTGATGACGTAAATTCAATTATTGCTCCCTCTACCTCTCTTAAAGGTGTAGTATCTACTTTTAAGCTACTTAAGTCTGCCGTAGATGCCGTAGCTTTAGCAAGTAAAGAAAGTGCTTCCTTTTGTTTATCTACTTCAACAATCAACGATCTAGTAGAATTTGAAAGTTCCTTGATAACCTCATCTGATTTTAAGTAAACCTCCTCAGTTGATTTATCGACTTGACGATTTAATGTAGATACAACCTCTTCAACCGAGCTTGCTAAACCTTTCGCTAATTCTTGATGAGCCTCCGATATACTCCGTGCTGATTCTTTAGTTATCTGCTCCATTTGCCTATGGAGGGATGCAAAGTCCTCAACAGTCGAAAAAATTTGTCCTCTAAGCTTCAACGAAGCTTGACTAAGATTAAACTGAATTTCTTTTTCAATATTAACTACATCTTTTCTAAACTGGTTAAGGATTGTTCGACCCAGTATTCCAACAATAGTTGCGACCAAAGCTACACCAAAGTTTGAAACAATAAAATCTTCATTTGCTTTCTCAGAGTATTGAATAAGTGTGACGGATAAACTAACAAGAGTTAATAAGAAACCCATGTAATATAAATTATCCCCTATCTGATCTCTTCTTAATTCTAATCGCGGCAAGTACCAAGACACAAATGCATAGCCAAGAATAACTATCACAGGAATTGCCACAACAAATCCGACATGAAAATTAAATAACTTTGCTATTGTTATTAGAATACTCCCCAAAATAAAGAAGGCCATAAATGCGAAGGGTGACCAGTCATTTTGATCTAAGCCACCAACACTAAATCTATCATTTCTTCTGCTCATGATAATGGTTCCATGGTTGAACCTGGTGCAGCGTTATTTTTTATCATAAAGTCTCTCCAAAATCTTATTACATCATTTCTTGAACCAACAGGAACTTTGGATGGCACAACAAGAAAATGCATTTTAATTCCCTTCAAATCTACAAACCCCCTACCTGTCTCACTAGACTTTTTGACAAAACCATCAAAACTCGGAACTTCTCTATAAAATGAATATAAGTCTGAATGTTGAAGAAGATCAGATATAACTATTATCTGTTTCGATGTTACTCCATTGTGTTCTAAAAAAGTTTCAACAACGGCACTTTGAATAGATTCAATTAACGGAGTTGTATTTGATTCATTATTACTCATCACTATTTCCAACTTTTCTCTCAAAGGGAAACTAAACTTATTTTGAAAGTTTTTTCGAATAATTTCTGGACTAGATACCATTGAATTGGCATTTGATCCATCATCAGGTTTGCACAACGATATTACAGGCTCTATTAAACCTCCTGTATTGTCTGTGATTTCATAGACAGCAATTGCAGAATTACTCGGTAAATTTGACACAAGTAAATCAATATAATGTTCTGCATGACTCGCACTGGCCTTAGAAAGCTGGTCAGTCGTATCAATCAATATGGCTACAACACTATCAATTTTTCTCGTCGTATCACACAATGTTTTTTCGTCAATAACGGGTGGTACGATAGTGCTTCTCATGAAAATAAAAGTAGCAATACCAAATATCGCAATAACTCCCAAAATCAAACCTGCAATACCGGAACTACTAATACTATTTCTATTTTTTTTTGATTTTCTACTTCTTTTTCTAACCATTTTATAATCTTACTCAGAATTTTTGCTATTAAGTTCTTTAGACGTCAAATTATCAAGGGTATCAATAGATTGAACAGCCTCTTCAAATTTTTGATAAAAGTCATTAATTGAAGAATCGAGAGCTTTGCGCCCTTCTGTAACTTGTTCATTAATATGATCCAAAGAAATCACATCACTAACATCTTTTACTTTCGAAACCTTAATTTCAATTGTCTCTTTAAACCAAGAAGGAGATCTAGAACGTGCAGACCTGTTAGAGTCACGATAGGATTGAATCATCTGATTGAACTGTTCTTTTACCATTTCAGTGAAGTTAATATAATCCTCTTGAAGCAAGTTCTTATCATTTAATATAACGCTAATTCGACCTTGAACCTCACCCAGACGGTCACGAATCTCTTTGATTTCAGCTTCACTATCATCTTTTAAGTCTTTAAGTTCGTCAATTACTTCTGATTTAAAACTTGCATACTCATCTTTTGAATCTTCAGCATCTCTTGAAACTTTTCCATAACCAGGATAATTATCATCGAGCTTATGAGTATCTACCAAAGCTATTAGCCAAAATAACCAACCAGCAATAAATAGAATCCATGCTTGGATGGATTGCAATTTAAAGGGGCCTGAAGTCATACTTTGAACAGCTAAAGAACCCGCATCACTGAAAAAACCAGAATCAGTTATTTCCCGATAATGCGCTATTAATAAATTAAAAGCACCAGAAGCAAACACTGCAAAAATAAGAATACCCAAAGCAAAAAACTTTTGCATGTTCTCTTTGTTGAATAAGTGACGGGTAACCAAAGTACCAACTAAAACTGCTGCACCAATATTAATAAAAGAAATATATATAGCTTCCGTGTAACTTCCTAAAAAACCAAGTTCATTTCCTTTTGATAAGAACGCAGCATTACCAATCGTTTCAATTAAAAACAAGAATAGAAGAACACCATATTTAAAGATTTTTTCGTTTCTATCTGGATAACTTGCAGATCGAATAAGATCATTCTGTTTTTTAAACAGTATAAGATCATTTTCTTTATCTTGAACCCTATCTCTATAAGTAGTAATTTCTTCCTTGGCCTTTGTTACCTCTGCTATAAAATCTGTTACTGAACTCCTGCATGTATCACGAATATCTTCAAGCATACCCGACAGGTCAAAACCCATTAATCGTTGATTGTATGTTGTTAAGGTACTTCTTACATCTTCAGAAGCTTTACTGGCTATTTCTTGATAAGTATTTAATATTTCCAATTCAACTTCATCAGGAGAGCTCACACCTAAAGGAGGTAAATTTTGCTCACCTCTTTCCCTGCCTTTTTGCACAGGCTGAAGTTTGTCAGAAATATCTCGATAATCTGGTTTTGGAAGTGCTGAACCGCCATCTTTATAGGGGTCATTTTTTAATAAAATATTTGAAAGTTTATCTTTCAAAGTATCGATTTTAGACATTAAAATATTTCCACGTAAATTAAATTCCCATTATTACATATACTAACTTTTACATATTCTTTTTTGAAAACTTTGTCTTATCATTTTGGGGTGGATTACACTAGGCAATTATTCAGTGTAACTTTCTATATAGCCAGCCTAGTCCTGAAGAAAACAAGAACAGGAAAGCCGAAAGGTAAAACTCGGTCTGATATGGATTCTGCAGCAATGAGTCAAACTTTTCTGCATCACATTTAATAGCAGGTGAAAAACTCAGTAAACCTGAAAAATTTCCCTGATTTGGATAGTGCAACATACCTTTAAAACATTTAAGTCCGCCTGCACTTTCTTTAGAGATTTGATAATGCTGGGCGACTTTTTGTTGAATCTCCGTACTTTCTTGATAAAACTTCTTGCCACTGTAGATTGACATAACAAGCGCACTTAGCATGACAATGAATAAAAGCATCATCATAAAACGCTCAACCCACATCATTTCGATTTTGTTTTTATAAGCCATTTAGAGCTCCTTTTAGCTTTTAAACTAGCTTCATTACGGCCAACATTAGTGCTGTTGTTTATTATCCAAGTA
>JGI10211J14876_10001487_pt1 | contig 10272 bp, 11 predicted proteins | sample Etolagsediment_FD_14876 | JGI IMG/M metagenome (IMG submission 14876)
GACGTTGAAGATACTAAATCAAAAATACAAAAGGCCCAATGCGTGAACTTTGATACCAAGAAGTTCTACCAGTTTTGCAAACACTTAAGAATTGAGTCCAAAGAGCAGGGGATGATTACGCTAGGCGATACCCTGCTAGGCACCCAGACCTATGTGATTGATGAGGTGGCAAAAGGCCTACAAGATGGCATCCACTTCTTTATCGTTCTCAAAGGCAGGCAGCTAGGGATAACCACGATTAGTCTGGCAATGGACTTGTACTGGCACTTTCTTAACCCCGGTATGCAAGGCACCCTAACAACCGACACAGAAGAGAATCGGGAGCAGTTCAGAAGCACCCTTCAGATGTACATGGATGGCCTGCCCAAGGAATACAAGATTCCCTTGATGAGCCATAACCGCAATCAGATGGTTTTAAAGAACCGCAGTAGGATGTTCTACCAAGTAGCAGGTACACGTTCTAAGGGCACCCTAGGCCGTGGTAAGGGCATCACGTTCTTGCACGGTACAGAGACAAGTTCATGGGGCGATGAGGAGGGCCTAGCCTCCCTGCTAGCCTCCTTAGCGGAAACCAACCCCTTGCGGTATTACATGTTTGAGAGTACAGCCAGAGGGTTCAACATGTACCACGACATGTGGACAGTGGCGAAAAAGGCGAGAACCCAGAAGGCGATCTTCTGCGGCTGGTGGCGCAACCAACTCTATGCGGCTGACCCTGAAAGCGACATCTACCGCACTTACTGGGATGGCAAGCTCAGTGCCGAGGAAAAGGAATGGACTCGGGAAGTACGCAAGATTTACAACTATGAGATCAACAGCCGCCAAATGGCGTGGTGGCGCTGGAAGCTCTACGAAGGCCTTAAAGACGAATCCCTGATGTATCAGGAGTTCCCGCCCACTGAAGACTATGCCTTCATTATGACGGGCAGCAGCTTCTTTTCCACTGCCCGATGTACAGATGCTATGAAGGTGGCTAAACGCATTGAGGCAAACTATTTCCGCTTTAGCATGGGTGCGAACTTCCAAGACACCGAGCTGCTTAAAAGCAATGCCAGACTGTCCACCATGACCATCTGGGAAGAGCCAATGNCCCAAGGCTACTACGTCATTGGTGCTGACCCTGCCTATGGCAGCAGTGATTGGGCAGATCGCTTTTGCGTGCAGGTCTACCGTTGCTATGCAGACGGGTTGGATCAGGTGGCTGAGTTTTGCACCAGTGAACTCAATACGTTCCAGTTTGCGTGGGTCATCTGCTATCTAGCCGGTGCCTACCGCAACTCCACGCTTAACTTGGAAGTCAATGGTCCCGGTCAGGCTGTAATTAATGAGATGCGCAATCTCAAACGGCAGGCCACCAGCATGGGTGGTCAAGAAGGCAAAAGCCTGCATGACGTACTAGGCAACATGCAGCACTATCTCTGGCGCAGAAACGACAACTTTGGCAATGTATCGAACTCAATAGGATGGGTCACGACACACAACAGTAAAGAACGGATGCTTAACTACTTCAAAGACTACTTTGAGCGCAACATGTTGCAGGTCTACAGCACCGAGTTATTGGATGAGATGAAGGGAATCGTGCGAGATCAAGGAACCATTGCCGCCTATGGAAGGGGAAAAGATGATCGGGTTATTGCTTCAGCGTTGGCCTGTGCAGCCTATGCCGAACAAGTCCAGCCAAGACTTATTGCCATGCGACTTACCAGAGAACAAAAGGCCAACCAAGACGGTTCAGAAAGTGCCGAAGTTGCTCAAGTCCAAAAGCAAGTCGGCAACTACCTCAAAGCGTTGGGCTTCTAGCGATGCACACAGTCCTTCCGAAAGATGAAATCTACCGCCGGGTTGACGCTATGCGCAAAAACCGACGCAAGGGCTTTTCTATGAAAATGTTTGCCGAGTTTGCCTGCATGAACTACCGGCACTTTGAGGCTGTACTTAGAGACAGAAAGACACCTTCACTGAAAGCAGCCAACGCAAGGTATCCAAAGCCCTGCTAGCCCTTGAGAAGGGCGAGGCTGGCCCAAGAATGGACATCCTTGGTAAGCGCTTTATTGGCTACCACCCGAAGCCCAAGCCCGTCTACCGGCGCTCTATGGGCATAGAGAAGACCAGAGATGGATTTAAAATAGCTATCGGTTTGCAAAACAAATACAGTTTTTCTAATAAAAGACTTGATGACTGAGAAAGAAAGGGGCTAGTATGAGCGTAGTGCATGACTATAAATGCCCGGCTCACGGGTATTTTGAATCACGAAAAGCAGTGTGTCCTCATGGATGCACCGATGTACAACAGGTCTTTTTGCAACCTGTGGGCACGATGTCGGATCGTACCAAGGGCAGCGACAAGACGGTTCGACAACTGGCAATGGACTTTAATATGAGCGATGTGAAGTCTGTCCGAGAAGGCGAAGCNCAACCGCCACGGTTTGCTCAACAAAAGCCTGAGAACCCGTTTGCTCCCAAATGGGGCAGCCCGGGCGACTTATCAGGGTTTAANCTNNGNCCCGTTGCCGATGAGAACGTAAGTGGAATTGGGGCCATTAAACAAGATACGAAGCTAACAGGGCCAAAGGTAGGCTCCTACATTGCTGACCATCAAAACTTGCAGATGAAGAAATGAGAATCCCAAGCGACCCACTCCAAAGAGAATTTTTCTACATCGACATCATGCAAAAGTGCATGGTGTCCCTTGAAAACCGCAAGATGGGCTACGACGGACTGCGCTCCTATTACCTTTTTGGCGCTGGCCCCGAAGAGTCGCCTGCTCAATACAACAAAATCTTTCCGCACATTGACCAACTTTCGGCGTTTATGTACGCAGCCGACAGCACTCGGTTCTCAATCAACATAGGCGCAAGCCAACCCACCCAGTTTCACAAGATGGTGCCCATCCTAACCAAGGCACTTTACGACTATTGGCTTAACAGCAACACCGATCAGGTCTTTGGGCAGGCTGTGAACTGGTCTTTTTGCTTTAGCACCACCTTTATCAAACCGATTTGGCGCAATGGCATCCATCCCTACATGGTAGAACCCTCTGTCATGGGCGTTTTGCGTGAGGATACGCCCTATACAGACCGCCAAGAAGCGATGGTGCAAGAGTATTACATGACCCGCAGCGAGCTTTTTTCACGCCTGTATAGCCACCCCAAGCGAGATGAATTGGTGCAGCGCATTACATTCTCTGAGCAACAGACAGAAACCAGTGCAGGCGGCATTGACCGGGTCATTACCTCGGCCACCAACCCCACTATCTACGGCAACATCAACCTAAGCCTTGAGGGTGTCAACCGTTATGTGGCGCAGATTGCCGAAGAAACCGTCAAGATGCGTGAGCTTTGGATATTCGATGATGAAATCAACGATTATGTCTGCGTAACCATTGCTGACCCGGACGTGGTGATCTATGATCGCCCGTCGAGGAAGATGTTTTTAGAAGGCGAAGTACCCTTTATTCAAGTCTGCCCTAACCCACAGTACGATTACTACTGGGGGCAGTCTGAGGTGCAGCGGCTTGTCTTCTTGCAAGACATGCGCAACAAGCGCACGACCCAAATCATGCAGCTTTTAGACAAACAAGTTGACCCACCGACAGCTTTAATGGGCTTTGGCGGCATCTTGGATGAGAAATCCTTTGCACTTAGGCGTGCCGGTGGCTTGATAGCCAACGATATGCCCAACGCTCGGGTGGAACAATTCATGCCCGACATCCCGAATGACATCTTTAGGGAGATCGGAGAGATTGATGCGATGTTCGCAGAGGCCTCTGGCATCGTTAATGTGCTGCAAGGCAGGGGTGAAAGTGGCGTAAGAAGCGCAGGGCACGCCTCTCAACTAGCCCGTTTAGGATCTTCAAGGGCTAAAAAACGTGCTTTGGTCATTGAATCCAGCCTAGAAAAGCTAGCAACGATCTATTTGAAGCTAATGATGATCTACGACGACACCCAATACGTCGATGAAGATGGCAATAAGTTCATTGCTGCACAGTTCACCAACGACTTTAACGTCAAAGTGGATGCGCATAGCAACAGCCCGATCTTCATGGAAGACCAACGTGACCTTGCATTTAACCTCTTCCAAGCCGGTGCAATCAGCAAAGAGCGCCTTATTGACATGCTTGACCCCCCAATGAAGCAACTTTTGCTTGAAGATTTGAAAAAACAGACGATAAACGTGGGCGAAACACCCCAATCGCCTGCTATTCCGCAACCTGAAGGGGCAGAACCGGCCCTACCACCCCCGCAAGGAGCTTAAAATGGCGCAAAATGGCAACCAAGGCATGATTAAAGGCGGCGACCAGCCCCGAATGACTCAAAAACAACTCAATACTGGCAACAAAGACATGGGACGCATCAGTTATACCCGCCAAGCCCAACGTGGGCCTATGCCTAAAGGCGGTTATGGTCGTTCAATGAACAAACGCTAAGTGGGGAAATTCATCTGTACACCCTTTTTTTGGTTGACACGATAGTTTCTATGAACAAACAATCGACCCAACATAGTTAAAGGTAAACACATGGCCGTTTCAAACAAAGAAATGATGGATATGCTCAAGGCAGATCAAATGCCTGAGCAAACACCCCCGCCAAGTGAGCAGGGTGCGATGACTGCACCCATGTCTAGCCCGATGACAACCCCCGAACCGCAAGAAGGCAACATGGAGCAGGCCCGTCTTAACGTGATGATGGCCTTGGACATGCTGCAAAACGCCTTGCAAGAGTTTGGCATGGAATCCGAAGAGGGCATGGCGCTTCAAAAAGTGGTGGGCGACCTTACCAGTAAGTTCGGTGAGCGTGAATCCTCAACCCGAGAACTCATGCCTGCCGAAATTATGAATCTTATTCAAACCTTGCCGCAGGCGGGAGGCGCAACGCCCGAGGCAAGGGCCATTGCTCAAGCGCCAGTACCCGGTACTCAGCAACCACCCATGCCCATATAGGAGTTACACATGGAACTTTTCAAACCTCGGGGCAACATGTCTCCCCGTCGTCCTACGGACAACACGCAACAAAACGGGCAGATTCGTTAACACGCCTCGTTACGCAACTTTTGGCGGTCTTAAAGACGCAGCCAAGATCGGGTCTAAGAACAAGATGACTCTTAGCAAACCCGGTGATGGTAAAAAGGTTATCTAAGCACAGCAAAGGGGCTAACTTATGTCATTAGAAAATCTTTCACTTGAAGCACAAGCAGAGCTTGCAGCCTTAGCCAAGTCATTGGCCGAAGACCCAAAGACTCGTAAGCAGTTTTTGCAACTGACCAAGCAAGTGCGTCCTGATGTTCCAATCCCTGAGATTGAAATTGAAGAGCGCACTAACGCCGTGTTGGATAGCGCCAACAAACGGGTTGAGAGCTTGGAGGCTAAGTTGCGTGCAAAAGACGCTAAGGAAGAACTTGAGCGTCGGCGCAACAATTTGAGATCAAAACAACTTGCCGAGTCTGATGAGGATATTGCAGACATCGAAAAGTTGATGATTGAAAAAGGCATTGCCAATCACGAAACTGCTGCCGAATACCATTCGTGGATGAAGCAAGCAGCGGCTCCAACACCCTCCCAGTTTCCTCAGCCGGTTATGAGTAGGTTCAATACTCAGGACTACATGAAGAATCCAGTGGGTGCTGCCCGTGATGCCGCACATGCTGCATTAGCAGAATTTAGGAAGAATCCTCGACCCATTGGGCTGTAGGTTTCTATTTGTTTGTTTTAGGGGCTTTTTAGTTTAGGAGATCGTTATGCCTATCGGCGGTGGAATTTTACCGGCCTCGGGTAGTAATCAGTTCACTGAGTTAACTTATGTTACTCGGCGTGCGTTTATCCCGAAAATGGTCGTGCAGATTTATAACTCTACGCCCCTTATGGCCGCATTGATCGCCAACAGCCAGACCGCTTCAGGCGGTGTGTCGTCGGTGACGGTGCCCGTCCAAGGGTCGCAGTTCGTCAACGCTCAGTGGTCAGATTATTCTGGCTCCTTTGCTCAACCTTCAGTGCAACAAGGCGCTTATAACGCTGAGTTCAACCTGAAGCTGCTGGTTTCTCCCGTACCGTTCCTCGGTATGGAAGGCGCTGTACAGCAAGACTACGCAATCATCCCCCTGATCGAAGCTCGTATGAATGATGCGACCAACGTGATGATGGATTCTATGGCGACTGCGCTGTACAACAACACCAGCGATACGCAACAATTTACAGGCCTGCCTTTGGCGGTTGATTCGTCTGGTACTTACGGAAACATCAATCGCTCCACCTATGATTGGTGGCAGTCCAAAGAGTATGCGGCTGGTTCTGTGAACCCAACCCGTCAAAATGTCCTTCAGTACATCTCTGGCACAGTTAAAAACTGCGCTGAAGTGCCTACTTTTGGCGTTTGCGGTTTCGGTACTTGGACGCTGCTTGCTCAAGATTACGTCGGTCAAGAGCAGTACATGATTACCCCGGGATCGGGTTTTGACGGTGACGCTAACGGCCCACAGGCAGCTTTCCGTGCCTTGATGGTTGCTGGTGTTCCCATCTATCCAGACCCCTATTGCCCCGAGGGTACTCTTTACCTGTTGAACACCAACTACCTGTCCATGTACATCCATGAGCAGGCTTCGTTTGCGTTCACTGGGTTTGAATCTACTCTGCCCAACTTCCAAATCGGCTATGTCGGTGCCGTGCTAATGATTGCTGAAATGGTTAGCACCAAGCCTAAGTCGATGACGAAGGTGACTGGCTACAACTCTCTCACGCTTTAAGGAGAAATAACCATGTCACTCGCTTTAAATAAAATTCTCATTGCTGATGCTAATGCCAACAGTACGGCGGCTTATTTTACGGCTGGTTCGCAAGGACTAACTGATGCCGCCAATGTGGTGCTTGCCGCAGGTGCTTACATTTTTTACCCGACTGTCAATGTGGCGGTTCAGGTCAACAATGCGTCGGCTGGATCGGGTTTTGCAACCGTTCTTGCCAACAACGCCGGTGGTTTCATCGTTTCTGATGGTACGAACGTGCGTCTTAGCAACCTTGGCAACCAGCTTGTAACCTCTACCTACGTTATTGTGGGTAGTGAGCAAGCGGCCCCCGGCACTTACAACACCTAAAGGAGGTCTAAATGGACGCTAATGCTGTAGGTACGCAACTGCCAAGTCGATTCGGACAGATTCTTCTTGGGCAGCTCATTAGTGCCAATATGAACTCCACGGACGATCAGCAGATTACGATGTTTTCTGCGCCGGCTAAGTTTATTGTTCGCCGTATTGTTGCAACCAATGCGTCAGTTGATTTGACAACGGCTGTCGGCGGTATCTACCCTGCTGCAAGCAAGGGTGGTACGGCGGTCGTTGCTAACTCGCAAGTCTACTCAGGCTTGACCGCTGCAACAAAATTTGTTGATCTGACAATTGCGTCTGGCTACACCTCGGGTGGTGATATTTTGACTGTCAAAAATTTGTTTTTGTCTTTGACGACTCCCCAAGGTGGTACTGCAACAGCCGATATTTATGTCTATGGAGATATTATTACGCTATGAGCAAGAGCATCTTTGTAACCAATAAAGGAAATTTGCCCGTCACTGGCCGTTTTGAAAACAGGGAGTACGTTTTCCCTTGCGGCAAGGAGGTTGAAATTTCTTTAGAAATTGCAAAGCATATTTTTGGTTATGGCGTGGATAATAAAGAGCCTTACTTTGTTCGGCTCGGGTGGATGAAAATGAACACGGATTTGCCCATTGCACTGCAACGCATGTCTGAGTTTGTTTTTTCTTCTGAGCCAAATAAACCCGTCCACTTGTCAGCCCCGGTGGTGGAGCGAGTAGCCGCACCAATGCCCGAGTTCAAAGCCCGTGGTAAAGGTGCGGCCAAAGTCCATGCCCATTGAATATGAGCATGTATGCCTACGCTAAACGATTACATCGTCGAAACCCGGCGACTACTGCATGATGTTAGTGGGAACTTCTGGACAACCCAGAGATAACCGACTACGTTAACGACGGTCGCACTCACGTCGTACAAGACTCTGGGTGCAAAAGAGTCATCCAGTCTTACACAATGGCAGTTGGTCAAGAAACCATTGCCTACTCTACGCTCCCGCAAGGCAACAGCACCATTGATGTGCTTAACATCAACCTCTACTGGGGTGACAGTCGCTTTCCCATGTACTACATGGCGTGGACAGACTTCAATGCCCAGTTACGTTTTTGGCAAAACTACAACGGCAGGCCGGTTGGCTTCTCAATCTATGGTGTCAAAACCATTTACATTGGCCCTAAGCCTGACCAGACCTATGAGTTAGAGCTTGATACCGTTGTTTTGCCAACAGCACTAGTCAATACAAGTGATGAAGAAGCTGATATTCCTACGCCATTTGATGAGGCAGTCGCTTACTTTGCAGCACACAAAGCAAAGTACCAAGAGCAAAGCTATGGCGAATCAGAAATCTTCAAACAAGAGTACACCAAACAAGTCCTTGGAGCCTTAAACAGCACGTTTACACGTCGTCTGCCGTCTGCTTATCAGTCGGGGTACTAAATGGCAGCGTTAGAGCAGAAAAAGTCTTACTTTGTAGCCAAAGACTTCAAGGGCATCAATGTCACGAACAACCGTACCGCTATTGGTGAGGGTGAGTTTTCGTGGCTAGAGAACACGCAGCCCATTGGTTTTGGTAACGTCAAGATCGTCAATGCGCCCGACACAATAGATACCGTGACGTTTGCCAATACGGTCACTTACATGGCCGCTGCAAACATCCAGAACACGGAGTTTTTGTTTGCCTTCCAAGAAGACGGCTCTGCGCAGTACGTCAACATTGAAAACAATACGCAGGGCAACCTTGCCGCAGCCAACACCTTTTCCAACTCCAACGTGCAGATTGTGCAGTGGAAAAATGAGCGAATCCTTATCATTGACCCTGCAAACGGGTACAAAACATGGGATGGCACGAATCTTGTCGATATAGGTTCGGTCGGTAGCGTCACAATCAACGACGGTGGGAGCAACTACACCAACGTCACGGTGACGTTTAGCGCACCAGATCAAACGGGTGGTGTGCAAGCAACGGGCGAAGCCGTTACTTTAGCCAATACCATCGTACAAATTCTTGTGACAGAAGCCGGCACAGGTTATACAGCGGCTCCAAGCATTACGATTACTGATGCCGGGGGGTCAAATGCTAATGCTACCTGCACGATTTTCAATCAAAGTGGCACAGGCATAGCAACTTTTTCAGGCCGTACATGGATCAGTGAGGAACGAACGGTCTATTACAGTGCCGCTGACACCTATAACGACTTCATAAATGTTAGCGCAGGCTTCCTAACGCTTACAGATTCAACGCTTAGAACCAATATTGCGACCATTATTGCCGCAAATAACTTCTTGTACATCTTTGGCGAGGACTCCATCAACGTCTTTTCTGACGTGCGTGTGAACTCTGTTACAGGTGAAACCCTATTTACGAACACCAATGTGTCAGCGTCCATTGGTTCTGGCTTCAAATACGCTATTTTTCCTTACTTCCGAAGCATGTTGTTCCTCAATCGCTACGGTGTGTACGCCCTTGTCGGCGCTACAACCACCAAAATCAGCGATTCCATTGACGACGTGTTCACAGACATTGACTTTTCCTTGCCAATTACGTCAGGCCAAGTCCTTATCAACAACATTCTTTGCGCTGCTTGGACGTTTGTGTACAACGATGCAGGCACGCCACGCACCATACAACTGGTCTTCTTTGACCGTAAGTGGTTTGTAACCAGTCAGGGCAGCACAATCATCCGTACAGCCTCGGCAACGCTTGCAGGCAACATTATTATGTACGGCACCACAGGCACCGATCTAATTAAGTTCTATTCCAATAGCACCACAGGCATTGACTGGGAATTGGAGACTGCGCTTTGGCCTATGGGTGATCCTATACGGGACAAGCAAGCTCTTAAAGTGGGCGTAGAAGCAACTTTAGGGTCTGGATTTGCCTCTATGCAGGCGTTTATTGACTCTGAAAACCAGCAGTCGGCTGCTATTGACTTTGCCAATACGGTGTTTTGGGTCAATAACAGTGGCACGGTAATCCCGTGGATCAATAACAGTAGCCAACAAATTGGCTGGACAAGTCAAGGCGGTTCTGTAACAAGTGGTTACTTTTTATACCGATCTGATGCGAAAATGTATGGTAAGTATTTAGGCTTAACCCTTACTGGAAACACCACGCCGTTCACAATAAACGGCTTCCAACTTGAACATGAATTAAGAGCGAGGTTCTAACATGGCACTCCCCGTTACCGTCCCCAATACCTTT
>JGI10211J14876_10001488_pt1 | contig 10271 bp, 6 predicted proteins | sample Etolagsediment_FD_14876 | JGI IMG/M metagenome (IMG submission 14876)
AGGGAAGGATTGTGGCCACTGGTAGCCCATCAGAGATAATTTGCACAATATTTCCCGAGCGACCAGACGCAGACCTGAATGATGTGTTCATCCATTTGATGTCACGAAAAGAGAGATAATTGAACATCATACACATCAAAGCTGTTGCAAAAAAAGAATTCTATCACCTGATTAGAGATTTTCGAAGCCTCTTTTTGGCCTTTATTATCCCGATCTTGCTTATTTTAATTTTTGGGTATGCCCTAAGCCTGGACGTGGATAATGTCAAAACCGTGGTGGTCGATTATGATAGCACTGAATTAAGCCGGGATTTTATTCGAAGACTTGACGCATCTTCTTATTTCAATGTTATCAAACCCCTTTCGAATACAGTTGCCGCCACGGAATATCTTGACCAGGGATGGACAACCATGGCTATAATTATTCCACCGAATTGGACCAGGAGTATTAAGGCAGACCGTGAAACACCTCTCCAGGTGCTGCTCGATGGGAGTGATCCCAATTTTGCCGGCATATCGAGGGGCTACATTACTGCCTTTGTTGAAAGGTACAATCATGATCGTCTCCTTGATTTTCTGAATCGCCAAGGAAAAGAGAAAATAAAACCACCGGTCGAGGCACGAATACGGGTCTGGTTCAACGAGGACCTGGAGAGCCGTAATTTCATTGTCCCTGGAATTATTGCAATTATCATCATGATTGTAGGCGCAATGTTGACCTCGTTGGTGGTAGCACGGGAATATGAAAATGGCACCATGGAAACGATACTTTCACTGCCAATACAGGCCGGAGAATTTTTAACGGGTAAGGCTATCCCCTATTTCCTGATAGGATTTGCCGATGTGCTTGTGGCTGTTTTTATGGGTCAGGCCCTGTTTGGAATCGTCATGCGATCGAATTTCTGGCTGATGGTGCTGGCATCTTCCCTGTACCTTTTAGTGGCGCTGAGCCTGGGGCTCCTTATTTCCATTGTGACGAAATCACAGCTGGTGGCCAATATTCTTGCGGTATTGATCACATACCTTCCATCACTGCTTCTTTCTGATTTTGTCTTTCCAGTAGTGAATATGCCCACGGTACTGCAGCTCATCACCTACGCGGTGCCCGCCACCTATTTTATTGATATATTGAATGGCCTGTATTTACGGAATCTTGGACTGACGAATCTATGGATGAGCTACCTTATTCTTGCTGTAATGTTCATGGTGCTTTCAGTATCAAATCTTGTATTGATGAAAAGAGAGGGCATGTAAGATGAGCTGGCTCAGGATTCGGGAATTTGTGAGAAAGGAATTTATCCAGCTTTTTAGGGACAAAAAGAACAGGCCTCTCCTGATTATAGCCCCTCTTGTGCAGTTAATTGTGTTTGGCTATGTGGTAACAACAGATGTGCGTGATATCAGAATAGGTTTTCTGGATCAGTCAATGACAAGAGAAAGCAGAATGCTTATCGATGCCTTGCATGCTAACACGACCTTCAGGATAATCAATTACTCGCAAAACCCAGAGGACCTGAAAGAACTACTGCTTACCCGAAAGATTGATCTTGCTGTAAAAGTCGGGCCGGATTTCACTAGTAAGATCAGGAAAGGACAAACCGCAGGAATACAGATTATCGCAGATGGCAGTATGAGCAACATGGCCTCAGTAAGGATAGCTTATGCCTCATCAGTGATAAATGGATTTAATCAACGTTTGATTACGGAGCTCTACCCGCAAAAAATTGTCTATGGCAAAATAGATGCCAGGATACGGACCTGGTATAACCCTAACCTCTATAGCCATAATTTTTATGTTCCGGGTATCGTGGCATTTTTGATCATGCTTACCACGTTGCTATTCACCTCAATGGCAGTTATAAAGGAGAGGGAGGCAGGAACCATGGAGCAGTTGATAGTTACACCTATACGGCCATCAGAATTAATCCTCGGCAAAACGATTCCTTATGTAATCATTTCATTAGCACAGATGGCAGGAGTAAGCCTATTTGCAATTTTTTGGTTCAAGATTCCCTTTAATGGGAGTGTGCCACTCATATTTTTTGGCGCACTTCTTTTCATAATGAGCACCTTGGGTCTGGGGCTATTTATATCAACCATCTCTGCCACACAGCAACAGGCCATGATGACCACCTTTTTTTTCATCCTTCCCCTTTTCATGTTGAGCGGTTTCGTTTTTCCCATTGAGAACATGCCAGCGGTAATTCAATGGTTGACCTATTTGAATCCTCTGAGGTATTTTTTAGTTATTATCAGAGGGATATTCTTGAAGGGGGTGGGCCTGAAAATACTGTGGCCCCAATTTGTTGCATTGATGTTTCTCGGGGCGATTGTGTTTGCAGGCTCGATAAAAAGATTTAAAAAGAGGCTCGATTAACACGAGAGTATAAAATATCAGATAGGAGAAACCAGTAATGATATATGTAGTCGGGATTGATATAGGCTCTGCCTTTTCAAAAGGTATCCTCATGTGTGATCAAAAAATTGTAGGCTCGTATATAATGCCCTCCGGAGGAAATTATACATTAGCTGCTGATAGGATAAAATATGAGCTGCTTTCCAAGGCAAGGTTATCCTGGGATGACATTCGTTATTCAGTTGCGACTGGATATGGTGCAAAAAATGTGAGTTTTGCAAATGATATGATTACGGACATATCCTGCCATAGCAGAGGGATATTTTATCTTTTCACCTCGGTAAGGACAGTAGTTGATGTCGGTGATCTCTTTAGCAAGGCCTTTCGGATTGATGAAAGGGGAAATTCGCTCACATTTCTATTAAGCGGCAAGTGTGCTGGTGGAAGCGCCAGAATCTTACAAGTAATTGCCAGGGTTTTACATGTAAAGGTGGAGGAGATAGGGGAGCTGTCGTTACGATCCCGGAAAATAATAGATTTTAACACTGGATGTGCTGTTTTTGCAGAGACCGAGGCAGTGTCAAGGATAGCTGAAGGGGCTTCCAGGGAGGACCTTCTGGCCGGGATTCACAGGGCTCTGGCAGCACAGATCAATAGCCTGGCCGAGCGAGTAGGGATTGAAAGAGATTATGCCCTTGTTGGTGGTGGGGCACAAGATGTGGGGCTGGTTAAGGCAGTTGAAGAGATAGTAGGTTTTGAGGTTGTTGTGCCGGAAAAGCCCCAGTTGACAGCCGCTATTGGAGCGGCTGTCATAGCTGGTGAGAAAGTTAAAAGCGCCTAAAGCCCGCCCTGGCGCGACGTGATTGTAACAAGATAATGGCGCTTTAATAATTCTAAGCGGGAGCTATTAAAGTTAGACCTTGTATGCCAGGTCTGGGCCGGGGTTCAAAGTGAGCTAAAGTTAAGGATAAGATTATCTGTAATACAAAGCAATTTCTAAATCTTCTAAATCCAAAATCACAATATCAAAAATTATATTGTCTTTAGACTTTAGCGGTTGTAAATTAACAGGCTATTGAGTAATTACAAGTAACCAGTATTGAACTTTAGGCACTTATAACTTTAGTTCACTTTTTTATCAGCTTATCTTAAATACCAGGGCTGCTCCTGTATCGCCAGCTGCGCAACCAGCCCAAAGACAATACCCACCGCCAAGCATAACGGTCTCTTCTAATAGCTCGGCAATTATCCTGCCGGCTGTCGGGGCTTGAGGATGTCCATAAATCATAGAATTTCCGTAATTATTCATCCAATTAACATCCATACCCATCCTAGCGGCCATATAGATATCATTTATGGCAAATGGTTGATGGGTCTTGACGGCCTTTAGATCTCCTACTTTTATCCCTGCATTTTTAAGGGCCATCTCTGCGGCAGGGACAGGGGCCGCAGCCATATATCCTTTTTTCGCCCGTGAGAACCCATATGAGACAATCTGGATCTCAATATTTGGATCTGCGCTTAGTTCTTTGGCATTATCCCGAGTGGTTACGATAAAACCGCAGTTTCCATCTGCAGGAAATGTCTGTGCTCCAAATGTATGGGAACCTCCTGGTTCAACAGGCCTGAGTCTGGCCAGGCCTTCGGCTGAGGTTGGGGTCACACCCTCATCTTCCTCTACTAACATAGTTTTTTTCTTAGATATTTTGACCTCTGGAGAAAACATGTATCTTTTTTGAAATGCACGGTCATTGGCCAGGGCGTCCTGGTATTGTTCATATCTCCTTAGTGTGACGGCATCGCACTCCTCACGAGTTGTTCCTATCTCTTTGGCAACATTTTCAGCTGTCTGGATCATTTTTAGGCCTGCCCATGGATCACCGTTAAAATTGTCCATCATCCAGTTTTCTGACTCCACCTCTCCCCCTGGACCAAGAGGCTGTGGCCAGATAGTATGCGGGCCATTGGAGCAGCGATCTGCCATAAGGGCAAATCCTGTCTTATAGGCTCCGAGTTCTATATTTGTGGCGGCAAGGTAGATGCAGGTGGTTGAGGTTGTGCATGCCTGATTAACCATAAGGGCAGGTAAATCCTTGGCACCATTCACTAACATGGCTGCTGCCCAGGCGTGGCTATAAAAAAGGTGGTGTTGCGCAATAGTTATGCCAAAATACATATAGTCCAATATCGTGGGGTCAAAATTGTTTTTTGTCAGCCATCTGTTGGCAGTTGTTGCTCCTAGGGAGATAGAATTTTCATTTGCCATTGACCCCTGCCATCGGCAAAATGGGGTTGAATAGTAGCCCTTGTAAGGTATAAATACTTTTGTCAACATATCTTTTTTCCTCCAATTGAGTTTGCTTGCCCTGTTGAATTTCCCGATTTATCGGGAACGCCCTTCGGGCGATTCAACAGGGTAAATGTTTGTTATCTTCCCTCAATTCCTCTGTTTTTTTCTGCCTAGCTTTAAGTACTTTATTAGTTGTCACTCCACTTACCATATTTTTCTCTCAGGATTCTGTGTAAAATTTTTCCAGTCCCTGTTCTGGGCATTTCTTCTTCCTTGATGAAATCAACAGATTTTGGCCTTTTGAATCCTGCAATTTTACCCTTGGTAAAATCCATTATCTCTTTTGTAAGCTCATCATTCGGCTCATAATTCTCATTCAAAATAACAATGGCCTTTATTGCCTCGCCCCATTTTTCATCAGGAACGCCTATTACTGCAATATCCTTCACAGCAGGGTGGGCACCGATAGCACTTTCTACCTCGGATGGAAATACGTTTTCCCCACCGGTTATTATCATGTTTGCTTTTCTATCTACCAAAACATAGAAGCCATCTTTATCCCGTTTAGCCATATCTCCTGCTGAAGACCATTCTCCTTCAAATGCCTCTTTGGTTTTATCCGGTTCTTTCCAGTACTCCTTGAATATCATGGGAGTTCTGTAAAAAACCTCACCTACCTCACCATCGGGCACAGGATTCCTTTCCTCATCAAGCAGTTTAATTCTGTCTGTGCCGTAGATTTCCTTACCGATAGAGCCAAGTTTTTCGAACTGATATTCTGGACGTAGAAGGGTCACTAAACCGCCCTCTGTAGTGCCATAGGCCTCCCAAAGCTCTGCATTTTTAAAATAATCCATAATCGCAAGCTTGAGATCTTTTCTGGCAGGAGCAGACGATATCAATAACTGCCGTATGGAAGATACGTCGATGTTATTTTTTACCTCATCCGGGAGGCCAAGCATCATAATATAATGGGTAGGTACCAAGGAGGTAAAGGTGATCTTGTATTTCTCTATGGTTTTGAGCAAATCCTCGGCGTCGAAGCTTACCATATTATACACAAATACCGGGGCAGTCAGCATGGTATAGGGAAAGGAATAAAATATAGAGTTCACATGGCACATTGGCATAACCAGCATCACTTTATCAGTAGGTCTTACACCCTGGTTCATAATGTCTAATACATATTGGGCATGGTAACTTTCATGTGTTTTAACCACACCTTTGGGCCTTCCTGTTGTTCCTGAGGTATACATAAAGGTCCATGTGTCATCGCCATCTACCATAATATCAGGTTCTTCTGGTGATGATTTGGCCAGCCAGGCCTCGTATCCTATATACCCATCTGGAACAGGACCTTCTCCCAGATAGATATAGGCATCTTTTGGAATCGGAAGCTTGTCTTTCATGGCATCTATCATCTCCACAAAGGGCTGCTCAACGATAAAGGCCTTGCATTCTGCGTGATTGACGATATATTCGATATCTGGGGGTGCGAGGCGAAACATTAATGGAATTATGATTTGCCCCCCCTTCGCACATCCGGCATATATGTCCATCCACTCGCCACGGTTAAATGCTAATATAGCAAACCTGTCCTTATAGCCAACACCTAAGTCTGATAGACCATGAGCAACTCTGCATGCCCTCTCATTCCATTCCTTGAATGTACATTCATTATTTTTATCCTGCCACCCTAATTTATCCGGATAATTGATGGCATTCATTTTGACAACGGTTCCCGCATGCATCCATTTACTGGTCGTCATTTCTGCCCCCCTTTTCAGCAATTTTTGAGTTTATTCGGTTTATTGCTATGAAATTATATGAACTCAACAAACATGATTACGACACGTATCATTCTATAATAGAGTTGGCTACTATCTCAGTGATATCCATTACCTTCATCTTTGGTCGTTCATCTTTAGGAATGGCCTTTACTCCTTTCCTGAGGTTATCCTTGCATGCTGAACAACCAGACACTATTATCTCTGCGTCTACCTCCACAGCGTCTTTTACCCTGACTGCCGCCATATCTGCTGCGAGTTCCGGTTCCAGGGCTATGACACTTCCACCACCTCCGCAGCATCGGGCCATCAAGCGGTTTCTGTTCATCTCAATAAAATCAATATCAGGGATGGCCTTAAGTATTTCCCGGGGCTCATCAAATATCTCAAAAGTCCTGCCCAGGTCACACGGATCATGGTAGGTGATCTTTTTGCCGAGATTACCGCCCAATTGTATTTTTTTCTCCTCTATTAGTCTTTGAATATAATGAACAGAATGGAAGAGTTTAACTCCCAGATCACCAGCCTCGGGATAGTATTTTCGAAACGTTTTATAACAACCGGCACAGGGGGTTACCAGTTCCTTTGCCCCAGTTGCCTTAATAAGATCGATAAGGTTTCTGGCATTTTGCTCAAATTTTTCTTGATCTCCCATGAGGTGGAGGGGAAATCCGCAGCAGATCTCATTTTTTCCAAGCATTGTATAATCAACACCAGAGGCATCCATGATCTTAAAGAAGCTTGGAACTATTTTCATGTCTAAGTAACTTGAGACACACCCCATAAATAGAAGAGTATCCGCCTTTTTCTTGAGTTGACCGGATTCAATCTTTTTCTTGATTGGTGGTGGATAGATGGCAATTCTGTCTTCTCTTGTGGCTGCATAGACATTATCTGTATTTAAGATGCTGTCTCTCAGTGCCATAACCGGTTCAGGAGCAAAGCCAGAGGCAAAGAGTTTTTCACGGCCTTTTTGAATAATTTGATCTACCTTGATATGGGCAGGACAGAAATATGTGCAGGCATTACAGGTGGTGCAGGTATAGAATGAGTTTGCCAGTTCCTTGGAGGGCCCAATTTCTCCAGTCATTAAATTGAATGCAAGAATGTTTCTACCTCTAGCATTTCTTGACTCGAGTTGGGTAACATCATAGGTAGGACATCCTAAGCGGCAGAAGGCACAGTTTATACATGCAAGGATCTCATTGTCTGCATCATACCCAAAGGAGTTGAGCCCCTCCGGATGCTCCAAAAGGGATTTGAATGCAAAGTAGTCATAGCTATCATGTTTCTTTTTGTCTAATCCCATTTTGCCTGGATTCAGTATCCCATTAGGATCAAGGGCCTTTTTTATCGATCGCATAACATCCAATGCAGGGCCCAGCTGTTTTTCTATATATGGTGCCCTGGCAAGACCGGTTCCGTGTTCAGCGGTAATGGTGCCTCCCATTTCAAGGGCCATTTCAGCAAGTTCATCAGCAGCTGGTTTGAGCCTGTCCCATTCATCCTGACTTCTCATATCCGTCACAAAGGTAGTATGGACATTTCCATCTCCAATATGGCCAAAGGTGGTAAGCAGCAGGTTGTATTTATCTGCTATCGCCTGTGCCCTCTTAATAGTCTCAGGGATCTTTGATGAGAGAACGCCAAGATCTTCTGATATTGCAACAAGCCTATAACCTGGTTTAATCCTTGAAAGCGTTGGCACCAGTTTTCCTCGTGCCTCCATTATTTCTCCAGCCTTGGCAGGGTCATCACTCCAGGTGAAGTCTTCTACATTATATTTTTTGCATATCGCGCCAATCCTTTCCATATCTCTGGATACTATTTCCTTGGCGCCGTCCAGCTCGATGATAAGCATGGCCTCTATTTTGCTCACATCCTTATCAATATAATCTTGAACAACGTTGAGGCTGTATTTGTCCAATATCTCACATGCGGTAAGTTGTATGCCGGATGCGATAATATCGCTTACTGCTTTTCCTCCAGCATCCAGGTCCTGAAATATAGCCAGGGCGAGAGCAGTATATTCTGGCAGCGTCTGGATTTTTACGGTAACCTCTGTAATGATACCGAGTGTTCCCTCGGAGCTGGCAAAGACATGGTTCAGATCATAGCCCATGGATGATTTAGGAGTTTTATAACCAGTCTCAATAATAGTTCCATCAGCAAGAACCACCTTAAGAGCCTTTACATAGTCCCTGGCAGTACCGTATTTAACGGCCCTGTGTCCGCTTGAGTTGGTAGACATCATCCCACCTATTGAGGCAATAAGTTCGCTACCAGGGTTAGGAGGGAACATAAGATTTTGTTTGGCCAGGGTTCTGTTCAAATCCATACAAATGACCCCTGGTTCAACCCGTGCATAAAAATTTTCTTTATTGATCTCCAAGATTTTGTTCATCTTGTGGACGTCCAGGAGTATGCCACCTTCCACAGGGAGAGATGCACCAGTGACGCTTGTGCCGGAACCCTGGATGGTAACCGGTGTTTTTTCCTGATTGGCCAGGCGCATGACAGAAGAGATTTGTTCTGTAGTTTGAGCGTAAACTACCACATCAGGTACTCCAACATGCACGGACATATCTCGTGAATTGCATATACATTCCACGCGATCAGAAAATACATTTTCTTTCCCTACAATATTTTCTATTTCGCCAATTATATTCATAATTGTACCTCTTGAATTATGCCACAGATCTTCACAGATACATACAGACGAGAATTATTATTTCTTAATCTAAAAAATCTGCGTTAATCTGCGGCCAAAATGGAATTTCCTATACCATCAAATTAGGTTATATTGTAGCTATGTTTTAGCTACAATATAACTATAGATACAACACTAATACTGTGTCAAGGTAAAAGAGGGTTTTAGAGGTCACATTATGTTTCTACATAACGGTGTATTTTGGACCTCCTCCTCCTTCAGGCGTTACCCATATGATGTTTTCGTAGGGATCTTTTATGTCGCAGGTCTTGCAATGGACACAGTTAGAAAAGTTTAGCTTCATGCTCGGCGTACCAGTCTCCTCATCAATTTCCATTTCATAGACATTAGCAGGACAAAAGCTAAGGCATGGATTTTGATATTCTTCTCTGCATTTCGTATAGCAGATATTCAGATCAGGTATCTTGAGATGGGCAGGTTGTTGTTCCTCATGGATTGTCCCTGAATAATATACATCAGATTCTTTATCAAAGGTTTGCTTTCCGTCGAATTTTATTATACCTTTTTGTTTATCCGTAGGAGAGGCGGTTCCATAGAAATCAGTCACCTTTTTCTGGTGCACAAAATCGGCCTTTGCAGAAAGCCTTCCTTTCAAGATCCTCCCACCTAACACATACTGGAATCCCGCTTTAATGAGGCCCATCCATAAACCCTTCTGAAATGCCTGATGAAAATTTCTTACTTTATGAAGTTCTTTGCCTATGTAACTTTTATAAAGGGATGTTTGGTATCGCTCGAGTTGAACAGAAGAGAAATCTTTTTTTAGAAGTGCCTCCAAGATCGTTTCAGCAGCAAGCATACCTGATTTCATAGCAATGTGAATCCCTTTTATTTTTTGGCTGATGAATAGGCTGGCTGAATCTCCAACAATCACCCCTCCATCAAATGCGAGCTTTGGAATAGAAAAATATCCTCCAACCGGGGCTGTTTTTGCTCCATATTGGATGAGTGTGGCGTCCTTGAGTATCTCAGCTACGAAAGGGTGGAGTTTGAACTTTTGAAATTCAAGATGGGGATCCAGAAATGGGTCTTCACAGTCCAGTCCGGTTAATAGGCCAACTGAGACCATGTTGTTTTTCATTCCATAGATGAAACCCCCACCATATGT
>JGI10211J14876_10001489_pt1 | contig 10266 bp, 9 predicted proteins | sample Etolagsediment_FD_14876 | JGI IMG/M metagenome (IMG submission 14876)
GGAAAGGGGAACTCAAAGAAGGGAAAGAGGGGAAAGAAGGTATGATAGGCAAAGAGGGGAAAGGGGAACTCAAAGAAGGGAAAGAGGGGAAAGAAGGTATGATAGGGAAAGAAGGGAAAGAGGGGAAAGAAGGTATGATAGGGAAAGAGGGGAAAGAGGGGAAAGGGGAACTCAAAGAAGGGAAAGAGGGGAAAGAAGGTATGATAGGGAAAGAGGGGAAAGAAGGTATGATAGGGAAAGAGGGGAAAGAAGGTATGATAGGGAAAGAGGGGAAAGGGGAACTCAAAGAAGGGAAAGAGGGGAAAGAAGGTATGACAGGGAAAGAGTTGTTGAAACTCGGATTCCGAGAAGAGTTACAAACGTCAAACCGCTCAAACGATTTTCGGTGGATGTAAAACAAATTCGATTTAGACCTCGTCGGAGGATGATGCAGGTCAAGCCTTTGAAGCAATCGCTACGACCGAAAAAGACCAAAACACCGCTAGAGATTTTGGCTCAATTTGATATCGATTATAGCATTTTACCAATTATCTTTACTTAAAATAAATATATGCACTACATATATTTACAACAACACCACAGACTCGACGAAAAACTCTATTCTATGTGATGTGATACCAATCTCTTTTTCATAAATATGAAACCAAGGAGCATTTTTAGACTGTTCTTGATGAATGTGAATGATTTCTTCGATGATCGAATTCACTAAACTTTTAGATCTTTCGGGTATTTTTGACATGTCTGGATATTTCTCAATTTGTTGAATTTTGAGATGGGCGGAAATCAAGAATTGTCTATTCGAATACGACAAACATTTATCTATAGGACGATCTAGGTATATCTTGAACTTACGATTATTTACGCATACATAGGTTATGTTATCGTTCGACATAGTGTAATTCCAATTTAAAAAAAATAGTAAAAAATATATTCCAAATGTTTGGAATATATTAATTGTTTCTTGTTTCTTGTCTTCCATTATTATCTATAAATCGCTACTACAAAAATTTCTAAATCTGAAGTGATGGGAGTGATAATTTGAGGAGGAACAGTTACAGAAGTCGTGTTTATAGATAGAGGAGAATAAATAGTATACAATTGTTGATCTGAGAGAGATTGATATATAGGTTCATCGTCGTCGATTACCTTCATATGTTTCAAAAGATAAACTTGAGAATAAATAGATCTCAAAACCACCATATCCTTTTTAGGTTCAATGGTATCTTTTTCGCATACGAATCCGTATTTTTGAATAACATCTTTGAGAAGTTTAATCCGTTCCAACACTCTTGATAATCGTTTGCCGTTCAAACTGTAATTCCGACTCCAAAAAATCAGATCGTCGATGTTTGGAGTAAATGTGTTCAAATCGGTAACTATTCGAAACCAAATGTTCAAGAAGGTTTCCAAATCATCGGAACCGGCAAAGATAGACCATTTCTCTCGGCGGTGTTTCGACCGTTCATAATAATAATCCCTAGTTTCCGCAATCTTAATGGGCAGATAGATATAGTAAGGGTCTTCTTCTGAAAACAAACTGATCATAGAGGTGGTTATAAGAGCTGGGAGACAACTAGATCCCAAACCCCAATGTTCTTGCAAATAACGCCACAATACCGTTCCTTCACCGGCAGATAAAGGAATATCGATCAAAAAATCTCCAATTGCAGTTGTTCTATAATCAGGATTTAAAGCGCCGTAGGATTGTAAGGTGATTAATTCTGTCTGTATGTAGGGATGGTCTGGGAAAATATCCATTTGAGAGATCTGTGTTTTTCCCAGCAATAGTAGATACGGAGTGATACTCTGAGGAACGAATTTTTTACGTTCAAATTCTAGTTTATTTGTCATAATATAACAAGTTCCAGCTTTTTGGGAGATAGGTTGAAAATGCCTGCCGTGTAGATGACGGCTTTGAAGAATAGAACAACGACCTAATGAAACATCTTTTGTAGTTGTAGTGGCTACGGACGTGCTTTCCCCACTCATCAATCTTCCTGGCTGCAATATCCGGAAAGAATCAATAACAATGTCAATAGGAACCATCACTAAAGATTCTAATTCGTTTGTGACAGGATAAAGAGTAGTAAAATCGGTCCTAGTGGGATCTATTTTCCATTCTCCTCCTTCATAAATATCATAAATATATAAATTGGGCACTTCTATTTTTTGTAGAATACCATTCAATGTTTCTATTTCGTTTTTCGTGGGAAGAATGGCGACAATATTTTTCCCAGGTGTTTCCATGTGCAATCTAAGAATTAATTTAGCCATTTCTTTGTATAGTATCTCGGGAGGAAGATTCTTTCCGTAAAGTTGGTAGTTCACTGTTATATCTTGAGAATTTTTATTAAATATAGTGAAATTGCTTTTGATTTGAGGAAAATTCTGAGTATTCACTCCAAAGATTGTCACATTGGGAATTTGAGTTCCTCGAAAGAAAACTTCCTCAAGTGTTCGGAGAATTACATAAGCTGTCATATGATAAGGAATCATATTGGGCAACATATAATAGATATGTCCTGTAAAATCGATTTTTTCTGGGATCTTTTTCTTGAATTGATTTATCAGATAGTGTAAGAAAGACGTTTGTGAGACAAAATAAATTTGTGCGTCCGTTTTGAAAATAGTGGATACTTTCACACCTGGATATTTTAGTCGGAAAGTATGAGCAAATACTGCCGCTGCATCTTCAGAATCAACAATTACAAAAGGACGTTTCTTTTGTATAACTGATTTGTGTGATAGACCTAGAAAATAAGGAGATCCATAAGGAGCAATCACTCCCACAAATGGAGTAGTGGTTTCCATTTCTTTTTCTTAAGAAAAAGAAATGGTTTTAATAATAATATACTGGATGTTATGAATATAATGAATACATCTGAAAAAATAAGTAAGGAATTATAAATGGACTTGGATGAAATAATCACTCTAGTAAGTATGAAAGAGTTGAAGGAAAATCAATACTTAGATGTATTCGTTTGTGAAGGAGAAATCATACACACTATTCCTTGGGTTATTTGACGATGGGTATTAGCAACTATTTTACAAAACCTTATGTTGATGTTACGGGATATGATAACAATCAAAATAGAGAATTAATTGATAGATTACGTCAGGAAATGGTTCCTAGAGGTATTTCATACACTCTACATGATTCTCTCTACGAATCGTAATTATTATCCTTGTTTTTTTTCTTTACCATCAAAAAAAAATGATATCAAATCGTGCTTATGTTCTCATGGTAATTGTCCTTACATTCTTGGGAATTCAATTTCAGAGAATACTTGAAATACTTGAAATTCAAACAAAAACAAGAAACTCGTTAAAACCATGCAGAAAAGAGAGATTAAAGGAATATACGGGAAAGAGAATACCCCAGGTCCTATATAAGACCGGTCCTACCATGGAAAACGGAAAGTTGTCTGATTCTCTCCAGGATTTATTTACCTCCATTCGTGCTCAAAATCCGGAATATGAAATCCGATTTTTTAACGATGAACAGAGCAGGATGTTTATTCAAAAACATTTTTCAAACCGAGTACTTGATGCTTATGATGCACTTGTACCCAAAGCTTACAAAGCAGATCTCTGGAGATACTGTGTACTTTACAAAAATGGAGGGGTATACGGGGACCTTACACAGAAATATATCAGTCCCCTCAGGGAACTTGTAGATCCTCTCCGCGACACACTTGTGATTGTCCGAGATNTATACCAGCNTGAATGTCGAACNGCTGGAGTCCAAATATCTTTCATGGCCTCTTTGCCCGGATTACCCATATTTAAACAAGCCATCGATCAAATTGTGGATAATGTGTTGAATAAAAACTATGGATGCAATTGCCTCAGTATTACCGGTCCGGTCCTCTTCCGAAACATACTCGATCGCAGCAATATACCCTACCGTATGGAACTTGAAGAAACCAAAAACAGAGGAGAAAGTAAAATAAAATGGATACATACAAGGGAAACGGCCATTATATCCAAATCCGAGTTTCATAAGGATATAATCACAGAGAGGTATGGAACATTATACAATTCAAGAAAAGTATATGATTGATAACAAATCTGGATAGAATTGATTTTTATTCTGCTTATTTTGAAGACAAAATAATGAAATACGAATTTGGTGGACCTCAAGGTGTGACTTGGATTATTTTGGGATCGCATGGAGTAATGTTTTATTTACTTTGGTGTTTGGAAGGTGGAAATACAAATACGAACAATATTTCCCATTCATGGGTTCCCAACGTGTTTACTATAACCACTTATCTTATTTTCATCCTATTTGAAGCAGTATTGGCTACGTTACTACCTGGTGTAGAAACCAAGGGGTTGTCTCTCTCTAAGGACAATACGGACAATACGGACAATACGGACAAGACGTTCCGTTTAAACTATCTCTGTAACGGATTGTCTTCGTGGTATGTCACGTTGGGAACAGTGCTAGGATTGCATTACCTGGATCTTTTCAGAATTTCGTGGATTGTTGAAGATTTGGGGAAATTTATGGTGACAGCTATTCTCTTTGCCGATATCCTTTCCGTATTGATCTATGTATGGGGGAAAATCGTTCAAGAAAATATTCGTATGTCTGGGAATCCTATATATGATTTTTTCATGGGAAGTATTCTCAATCCTAGGATTGGAACATTGGATCTCAAGATGTTTGCAGAAATCCGGATTTCTTGGATTTTGCTCTTTTTACTTACATTATCTTCTGCAGTTAAACAATACGAAGAATTGGGGTATATCACAACATCCATGATCTTGATTCTGTTGGCTCAAGGTCTTTATACCAATGCGTGTATGAAAGGTGAAGAATGTATTCCTACAACTTGGGATATTTTCTATGAAAAGTTTGGATGGATGTTAATATTTTGGAATTTTGCGGGAGTACCGTTCTTATACACTCTCCAATCCTACTACATTTATACTTACAACATAGAGATCTCCACTGTAACTTTTGTATTGCTATGTATTGTATTGCTAGGATCTTACTACGTTTGGGATACTGCGAATAGTCAAAAGAACAGATTCCGGATGCAACAGCGAGGAACATATATCGAACGAAAATGGGCATTTCCTCAGTTACCATGGGGAACTTTGAAGGATCCGAAATATTTGACTACGAAAGCTGGATCTTGTCTTTTAGTGGATGGATGGTGGGGAAAAGCCCGTAAGATCCATTACACTGCTGATTTGACCATGGCTTTGGTATGGGGTTTGAGTTGTGGATTTGGATCTTTTATTCCCTACTTTTACTTTTTCTTCTTTTTGGTACACCTTGTCCATCGTGTCACGCGAGATATGGAACGATGTGCAAAGAAATATGGCGATGATTGGGTTCGATATTGTAAACAAGTGCCATGGATCTTTGTACCTTACATCTATTAACCCAATACCCCCAATACCCCCAATACCCCCAATACCCCCAATACCCCCAATACCCCCAATAATTACGTCGGACTCACACATAAAAAATAATAGATTTCTATTATTTTCAAGAACTGCCATTGAAATATATATATATATATATATATATATCCGAATCTAATTCCTCTATAATTTCTCTTTCTGGGGATAATCAAGTAAATTGATTATACGCTACAATTACTCCAGTTCTCCAGTTCTTCCTTTCCCCCTAATCAATGAATGACTATAACTTCTCCTTGTGAAATCAAAGATGCAAGGTTTGAAGCGATAGTAAATGTTTCTTCGTCGTCTTGGATTTTTTCGATCTTCAATAGGAAACAAAATATACTTTTGGTCAAAAGTAGGAGAATCAATTAAGTCAGAACTTGACCGGAACTTGACATTCTAGGGATAGAACTCCGAAGAGGCGGAAGATTTCTTCTTCCACTCAATCTTGCTTCAAGTCCTTGCATTCCTCTTTCAAGAACGGGTTTGGCTCTTTCTCTTACTTTCTCAAAGGATTGAACAATACGGTTTTCAAAGACATAGAATTCACATAAAGCTTTTTCTACTGCCTTTTCAACTTTACAGAATGCTTGGCATAACATGTAGCAAATAACAATAAGAACAATCAATATAAAAATTAATAGAATAATCGTTCCAACCCACCATCCTGTATCAGACCACGACATTTTAATATCCTTTGAGAAAAAATAGACGAATACAAATATTACAAATATTACAAGAAAGTTTACAATTTACAGAGATTCCTGTAAATTGTTTCCAAAGGTATTTATTATATAACAAGCTTATTATCCAAATCGAGATATCCACAAACTGACGCTAAATTATATGTAGCCGCCGGTGAGATCGTAACCATCCTTAACCTCGCCAAAAAAGGAAATCATCATCACCAAGCCACTCAGCTATTTCAAGCGCATCTCGATCCCATATTTTAACCAGTTGGTTTCTGGTTAGATGTTTATTTCATCTTCACAAAATACCGGGTTCGCTTCGCACAGATTTTTGATTATGATCTCCTCCTGGCTATAGCGGGACAACTTGAAAAATTCGCTGGGTGTATACCCTTTTTGTTCTATTTATGTAGAAAATATTCCTTCATATCTGTTTGACATTGCATCAAAGTCCGAGAGTGGTATTGATATCATGGTGGAGGCCAAGAAGAAAGAGTTGGCAGTAAAACGATTGCAAGTGAAATATTCATAAAGAATATGAGCACAAATATAAATTTATTAAAAATAAATGTATTTCTTAAGCGAAATAATCCTCCTGTCCCGAAATTTTACGTCTAAATGGGGAAGATGTTGAAAGAGAGGCTACTTCCTCTACTTGATTGTTTTTGTGTGTTCTTGCCTAAGAAAATGAGGGAAATAATTTTTAGTATTAACTGACAGGGTTATAATTTAACATTCTGTTATTTTCTGAAAGTATTGGATGATAACCCTTCCTCTCCCCAACCCCAAGGCATATCCATATGCCTTTCTACGAATTCGGGTGTAATACTGGGATTACTGGATAACCCAAGCTCTTCCCAACCCCAATCCTCATCCATATGCCTTTCTACGAATTCGGGTGTAATACTGGGGTTATATGATAACCCATATCTTCCCCATTCCCAAGGCTTATCTGGAAACCGTCTTAGTAAACGTTGTAGTGGATTATTTTTCCGTTTCAGTAATTCTTTTACATAACTCTCTTTACATAAACTCCTAAATTGTTTAGAAGTAGCACAAAGATTCAGTATTTCATTGTATTCTAACTCCTCTAAGATTCCAACCGCTATTAGCTCAGGTGGTAAGTCTGCGATAAAGGGCTCACAATAACTAGAAAAGAATCTCTGTGCTTTTTCGGATTTTGACTTATAAGCTGCGAAACATAGATTCTCAATAGAATCCAAATCTAATTCCTTCATAATTTCTCGCTGTCGATAATCAGGTAAATTGAAAAACTCAGAAGGAGTATATACTGTCTCTTCCATTTCATAATATATATATATATTATATTAAATTTAATATATATATATATTATTATACTATCTATAATTGCGATGTTGATCTCAGGTTTGTCATCTCGTTGTGAACTTTTGTATAAATTGGGGCTAAACATTACTTTATATATATATATGTAATTATTCTCTGTCTTGAATAATTGTAATTGTGTTAATTCTCGGCGCAATTCTGAGGATAAAAATTCTTTGTAGGAGGTGGGCCAGCATGTAGACATGGTAGTCCTCTCCAGGAAAACAGATTTAGGATAATAACAATAAGCTTGACCAAAATAGACATATTCGGTTCCCACGGCTACTGGATAAGGAACATCATTGGCACCTATATAGGAATAGAATTCAATAATTTCATCTGCTATTTATATTATATTATATTATATTATATATATATATATATAAATAATGTCTTATGAGTTAAGAAAATCGTCTAATGCGAAAAAAAAATGGACCGTAAAGACGCCTTCCGGTCAAAAAGTCCATTTAGGCGCCGCAAATATGTCTGATTTTACTATACATAAAGATGAAGACAGAAGGGAAAGATATTTCAAAAGACATGGCGGTCAGCCGCCAAGTTATGAAGTGAGTTCAAGAGAAAACTGGGAATGTTCAGGATTAGATACACCTGGTTTTTGGAGTCGATGGTTAACTTGGAATGAGCCCAGCATTGATAAAAGTATCCAATCGATAGAAAAAAAATGTAACATAAATATTCGAAAAGAAAGTAGGAATCAACGTTCTCCTCGCAGTCCTAGAAGAAGACTTAGATCATTAAGCCCGAGAAGACCAGTAAATAATTATTCAAGAATCTCAAATAGGTCAAAAAGCCCTAAAAATCCTAAAAATCCTAAAAATCCTAAAAATCCTAAAAATCCTAAAAATCCTAAATGCCCTTGGACAGTCAAAGAACTTAGAGAAATATGTAAGTATGAACATATATCATGTTCAGGAACTAAAGAACAATTGTGTGAGCGACTAATGAAACATATCGATAAATTAGCTGAAAATGAAGATGTTGCAAAGGATGGAGGATATACACCCGAAAAATATTTTAAAGGCTTAAGTCCTAAAGAACGTGAAAAGAGATTGAGAGAAATAAGAAAAAGATCTAAAGCAGACCCGGACGATCCAAACTCTTACAAACCTTTTACGACCGATTACGACCCCAAAACAGGAAAAATTCGTAAAACTAAAACTTCAAATTACACCAAGGCTTTCTATGATATGTACCCCAAAGCTAAAACATTAAAACAAAAATCCCAAATAACCGGGATACCAGAAGATATACTTGAAAAAGTTTATCGCAAGGGATTAGCAGCCTGGAAAACAGGACATCGTCCTGGTGCTACGCAAGGTCAGTGGGGGTCTGCGCGTGTTCATTCCTTTATTATGAAAGGTTGTACTTATTATTATCCAGATCATAAATTAGTCGAAGAAGCTAAAAGAAGAAGTTCAAAAGCAGAAAAACATTGGAATAGCGTAACATGTATATGTAAAAAGGGTTGTAACAAAAGAAAAAAATCAACCTAAGAAAAAAGAAAATTGGATACACAAATAATCTTTAAAATGCTATATTTTTTATACCATTTTCATCTCCTAGATGATATTAATGGTTATAGTTTTCAACCATTTAATGGAGCTCTGAGTAGTTACACTACTCAGAACGTGTCAAGATACTTACAATAAAATGCAATCATATGTACACAATTATGTAATCGAATATGGGTTAGAACATATTGTGAAGAATAAAAATCTTACAATGATAGACATGGAAGCAATATATTTTCGATTCTTACCCCCCAGAGGTGCAATAGAACGTCAAGTGATCGTAGCAGCACTACATTTCATCATTGGAAAATATTATGGATATATAAATTGTGAAATGACAGAAGAATAAATTGATGGAAAAAGGTAGATGTATACTTGTTTCCAAATGGCTTTTTCAAAGCGATGCTACGATGAATTGATGAAACATATTCAGGAATGTCATTTATATTCCAACCATAAAACAACTATTTTGAATCAGCTATGAAGGAAAATGTTATTTTAAAGCGCGTAGTAAAGTAATCGTTTACTGTAATATAGGCGAAATGAAAGAAAGACCACCGCATCACTCAATTATTCGAATTTAAAACGATTTATAAACTTTTTTTCACACATAAGCCCATATACGAAAGTAGATTCTCGAAAACAAAGAAGGGGGTTAATTGGAAGATCTAAGAAAAGATCTTTTTCTATACTAACCCACGGGAGATTTCTTCCAAAATGTCTTATGTAAAAAGGAGGTAAATGTTAGTTTTCAGAATTAGAAATAAAAGTTTTTACTTGATCAAAGAATTCGTCCAATTGAATTTTTATATTTTTATATTTTTTCGATAACCTTTGGCAATATGGATTATGCAATATTATCACCGCTCGAAAATTTATCGCCTGAAGTTACAAATAAGATTTTTGGCTGGCTCAAGAAATCCCCTTGGAAACTGCCTTTAGGACAATGTTCTAAAAGATTGTATGGCATTTTTGTGAGCCATATAGAAAAACGAAAGGGTGATATTCTTAAAAGTTATCGATGTATGAGATACGCAGCCATTTGGGGTGACCCTATTCTTACGCAGATTCCGCTGAACTATTATAATTTTAACCAAATTACGTATATAGATGTATGTATAAGTGGAAATCTAAAATTAGTAAAATATATCGATGCCTATTTAGTTTCAATTGCACAAACTTGGAATAACGAACATAAACTTAAACTTAGCAAACGAGTTGAATATTGGCATCTTGAGGCTCTCAAAATGTTACTTCGACTTAATACATGTTTACAA
>JGI10211J14876_10001490_pt1 | contig 10264 bp, 9 predicted proteins | sample Etolagsediment_FD_14876 | JGI IMG/M metagenome (IMG submission 14876)
TTGTGATCCAGGAGATTGCACCTCCGGAGGCATTTATCGGAAAAACCCTGAGTGAAATCGGCCTGAGGAAAAAATATAAAGTGACGGTGCTGGCCATTAAATCCATTATCCCGGATGTTACCACCATCAATCCCAGCAGTGAAATGGTAATAAAAGAAAGCGATATCCTGATTGTCTTCGGAGAAAACAAAGATATCGAGAATCTTCACAAGAGGACAAAGTGCTGATTAAGGGGTAGAGGCCATTTACCCCTCTACCTCTTTACCTTTCTACCGCTTCCTTTCCTCTTCTAATAGTGCAGCCCATAATTGGTGCTAATCGGTTTGAAAAAAATCTCATTCCGAACGTCTTTTACTCCCTTTATTGTTCTGGCTATTTTCTCACATTGTTCTACATCATCATTGTTGGGCACAATCCCACTCAAGGTTACCACTCCCTGGTTGGCAGAGACTTCTAAAAACTGGATAGGAACTTTTTCGTTATATATGATGGCGGTTTTAATTTCATGTCCCAGGGAGAGATCGGCCAATTTCAGGCGGGTTTCCTTCTGCACTGTTTTTAATTCACCGGTATAAACAGCCTCCTTAATCAGCGCTGCTGAGGTTTCTGCTGAAAAGGTACCTGTATTTATCACCAGGTCATAGAGGGTGGGGTCTTCCCAGTCATAGTCAAAGAAGAATTTGTGAAACCCGGCTCTTTCATGGTCATTGTGTTGGATAATTTTTTCAGCATGCTGTTCATCACATTCAAAGTATTTTTTGGTTCGTTCAATCCGCGTTTCCATTGGCGCGACCACGCGCACATGAAGGACGCCCGGGAGGTCTCCCAGTACGACCTGGCCTCCTCTTCCAAGGATAATGCAATTGCCTTTTCGGGCAAATTCATATATGGCACCTTTCATGAAATGAAGGTACCTGGCTTTATCTGTTTTAAAGAGGTCCCAGAACCCGGGTTTTTTTTCATCATATCGCTCCACACTCTCTTTCGGTATGCCATACTCCCCAAACGTCTCTTCCAGGGACTCTTTATCAAGGTAGCTGCTCTTAAAGTTTTTACTCAACAGTTGTGCAATCTCTCTTCCCAAACTGCCCAACTGTCTTGAAATGGTTATTACAGGCATTTTCCTCCTCCTTTAACCTATAGGTATAGGATTAGGATATGGGATGTTGGAATGATGGAATAATAGAAGGGTGGTGAAAGGGGAGATAACCTCCCCTCCGATCGTCCACCGTTCCGTTCGTCTTTTTTCCTGGTATTCCATTGTTCTAACATTCCATCATTTATATAATATGATAATCGAAGATTTTCAACAAAAAAGAAAAAAAAGATAAGAGGTAAGGGGTAAGATAAAACTGCGGCCGGCAAAGATGCTTGTAATTGCAAATACGCAAGATATTGGAAGAATGGAATGGTGGAAAAATTTTGACAATAATTTTATTGTCAAAAAAGTTGACAATAAAATTATTGTCAAGTATAATTTAAATGTTGTTTTTAATATGGAGGTTATAATGGCAGTAAATACGACAATCGGACATCCTGCCAGGGGTGATGAATACTTTGAGAGGCCCCAATTAACCGGCAAATTGTGGGAGAAGATACAGGCCAGCAGCAGCGTTCTCCTGACCGCACCCAGGCGGGTCGGCAAATCATCCGTTTTGTTTTACCTCCTGGACCATCCATACAATAGATACAGACTCACCTATATCGATACAGAATCCGTAAACAATGAAGATGAGTTTTTTAAGAAACTTTTTTACCATATCACCGATACTTTAACAAAAATAAAAAGGTATTCAAAAATAGCCGCATACTTCACAAAAGACCTGGCAGCCAGGGTTGACTCAATTGGAAAAGTAGGTATTTCCATAGGAGACAGCAGGTTAAATTATTTTAACGAGTTCTTAAAGCTTATAAAGTCACTTGCTCTAAAAGGGGACCGGTTAATCATAATGATCGATGAATTCGCCGAAACAGTGCAAAACATTATTAAGGATGAAGGCGAAAGAGAAGCGGTTCATTTTCTTCAAAGTAATCGCACCCTCCGGATGATGCCGGAAATAAATAAAAAAATTCAGTTTATCTTTGCCGGGTCAATCGGTTTGGAAAATATAGTGGCTGCTCTTAATGCACCCGGTACGATAAACGATTTGTATTCTTTTCATATCCCTACTTTCACCCGAACCGAAGCCAAAAACCTCGCTCTGAAACTCATCGAGGGCACAGGATACGTGTTAGAAAATGACAAAATAGAGTATATGCTGAATAAGATTGAATGGCTAATTCCTTTTTATATTCAATTGATCATCGATGAAATCGACAAGCTGGAATTTAAAGAGAGGACAAAAATAATCACGGAAAAAGAGATAGATACCGCGTTTTTCCAGTCACTGGAGCATCGAAATTATTTTGATAACTGGCATACACGGTTAAGGAGAGCTTATAAGGGGAACGATTATACTTTTACCAAAGAACTTCTGAATAACGTATCTGAAAACGTGACTATCACATCAGGAGAGATTCTTGATATGGCTGTAAAATTTGGCATTGAATATGGATATGTGAATATTTTAAATGGTCTCAAATATGACGGTTATATTAATAATCATGATGACCCGAAGGTATATCGGTTCAACTCCCCGTTATTAAAAATGTGGTGGTATAAAAATGTTGCAAACTAAGTTTAATTTCCCGGCTATTTATAACCCGGCCAACCAGACCAAAGAGGAGTTGATTGCCAATTTCGTTGTCCGTTTGAAGGAGTTTCATTCGATTTTTGACGTGATAAAAAAGGATGAGATGAAAAAACCGCCCCAGCATTTTATTATCCAGGGACCGCGAGGCAGCGGAAAAACCACACTCCTGTTAAGACTCTACTTTGCGGCTGCAGACGAACAAAAACTAAAACGGTTTTTAATCCCGGTGATTTTTGATGAAGAGCAGTACGGTATTCGATCACTTTTTAAATTGTGGGAAGAGATTGCCCTTTACCTGGAAGAGGAACATGAAACGCTTTTTCTAGGCCTTTATGATGAAATGCAAAAATACCTGGAGAAAAAGGATTACGAGGAAACTTGTTATAACCTTCTTAAAAGGCGTTTAACAGAAAACAAAAAGAAGTTGGTGTTGTTTATCGATAATTTCGGCGATATGCTGGCTAAATTTCGTAAGAAAGAACGCCAGAGGTTAAGGGAAGTTCTGATACAATGCAGCGATATCAGGATTGTGGGCGGCTCCTCTGTCGTGTTGGAATTTAATTACGATTATTCGGAACCCTTTTTCGAGTTTTTTAAAGTCCTTCCATTGGACGGATTGAATCAAAAGGAGACAGTGGAATTGCTTCTACAACTATCCGAAACCTATAAAACCTCCTATAAAACCAATATAGTGAAGGGAATCGTTGAAAATAATCCCGGTAGGATAGAAGCGTTAAGGCGCCTCACCAGCGGTGTTCCTCGAACCATTATCTTACTTTTCGAGATTTTTTTAGACAATGAAAAGGGGGATTCTTTTCATGACCTTGAGATTATCCTGGACCGGGTGACACCTCTCTACAAACACCGCATGGACGGGCTGCCGCCCCAGAAGCAGGATATTGTGGATGCCATTGCATTAAACTGGGATGCAGTAGGAGTAAAAGAGATCGCAAGAAAAACCCGGATTCCCGGTAAATCGGTCTCTGCCCAACTGAATGAATTGGAGAAAAACAGGATCATTATAAAGATTCCGACGTCAACGAAAAATAATTTGTACCAGGTTGCCGAACGGTTTTTTAATATCTGGTATTTAATGAGGCATGGAAGGAAGCGAGATAGGAATAAAGTGTTATGGCTGGTGCGATTTTTGGAGAGCTGGTGCAGTGAAGAAGAATTAATCCTTAGAGCACTGAGACACATTAAAGCTTTAAAAATAGGGAAAATTTTTGAAAAACATGCTTTTTATATGACGGAAGCCCTGGCAGATGCAAAAATCCCGGGGGATATCCAGGATCAACTGATAAAAGATACCAGGAAATACCTGGCTCAAAAAAACAGTACGTTTATCAAAGACCTATCCCGTTCGGATAAAGAACTTTTCATGGAAGCCAAAAAATATTATGATAACAAAAAATACCATCTCTCTTTAAAAAAGTTTTTGGATATAAAAAATAAAAACGCCCTTATTTATATATGGTTGGCATATCTGTATAAGGAAAAGGTCAAAGATTTCAATAAGGCCGAACAATATTATTTAATGGCGATGAAAAAAGGTCATAACAGGGCTGCTGAAAACCTGGTTGTGCTCTATCTCAAAGGAAAAAGAAACAAAGTCGAAGCGTTAACTCTAGCCAGGAAAATCTTTGAATCTAAAAAACACTTTTTGTCAACCTGGCTCTATTCTGCAGCTTTGCTGTGGAATAATGAAATCGAAGAGGCAATTCAAGTATTCAATATGTTCATGGAGAATAAAGAAGCTGTCGATATTAGAGACCTGATAAAACCCATTTTTATGTTACTATTGGCAAAAAAACAATTCCATTTCACATACAGGCTTTTTAAAGAAAACAAGTTTGATATTAGAGACAAATATAAACCGCTTTATTATGCGCTAATGCATTTCATGCGAGATACCTACCCTGATGAGTACAAAAAAATGGGGAGTGAACTAAAACAAACAGTGGAAGAGATTATTGCACAGGTTTACCAAATGGCAGTCGATTACCAGTAAAAATGTGGACAAACCTGTCATCAGTCATTGGTCAATATTCCTTTTTTTATTTCAAAAAATAAAAAAAAATTCACCCATCTCTTGACTTTCTACATAATTTCAGGTAGTGTTTTATAACCTTGAAAAAGGAAGATAATTTTAATGCCCGTTTTTACCGGTTTGAAATGAAGAAAATAAAAATCTTTGGAGGATAAAAGGAGGATAAAAGGAGGATAAAATGTTAAAAAGAATTGAAACAAAAAAGAGAACCGAAATCCAGGAAAGAACCGCTTCCAAGCCCCCCTGGTATTGTCAAATTCTATGCCTGGAAGAATGTTTTATTGATCCACAGTACTCATTGGAAATAACAATGGGTTGGAGGCTGTACGCAGAAGCGTAATTTTGTCGAAACGGCGAAATTGATTTTTTAGGGAAATGGAATTTTCAGTGATTTTGTGGAAAGCTATTTCCATAAAATTCATTTGAAAATTCCTTTCCCTTAATCCTTAACGTTGAAAAAAACCAAATGTGATCTATGATGAGAGGGATAGATTTGTGAAAAATATATACTTAAATCAAGGAAAACATGTCTATTTAAGTGAATACAACATAATCGTTAACCGGGAGATTGAAAAACAGTTTAACAAATATGAAAAAAACAGGCGGGTAGAAGTCGCGGATCAGGAAATCACCGAAGAGTACCTGGGATTCAGGGTGAGCAAGCTGCAGCAGTTAATATTTCAAATAACACAAAATTGCAACTTACGGTGTAAATATTGTATTTACGGTGGCTCTTATGAAAATGAACGGAAATTGAGTCAGAAAAAGTTGAGTTTTGAAATTGCCCGGAAGAGTATGGACTATCTTTCTGATATTTTTATAAATAGGGTGAATAAAAATTTTGTCCTGGGTTTCTACGGAGGTGAGCCTACGCTTGAGTTCAAATTAATAGAGGATATCGTGGCGTACTCAAAAAAAGTATTTCCCCATTTCGATTTAAATTATGTAATGACCACGAATATGACAAATCTAACCGATGAAATGATACACTTTTTTGTTTCAGAGGATTTCAATTTAGTGGTTAGCCTGGATGGACCTAAAGAAAACCATGATGAAAAACGAGTTTTTGCCAATGGGAATGGTTCTTTTGAAATCATTATGGATAATTTGAAAAAAATCAAAAGATATGCACCCGACTATTTTGCCAACAATATCTCAATAGAATTGGTTTATTCTCCGGACCTGTCATTTACTCGTGTCTATGATTTTTTCAGAAATAATGAATTGGTTAAAAATTTAAGACTGCTCCTGAACTCTGTTGGGAAATATAACACTTCTTATTACAAGAAATACCCTTATGACAATGAAAAGGTAAAAAGACAAATTAAGAAGGTTGTAAAAATCACAAGAGAGAAATTGAAAAATAAACAAGACCTTGTCCCTTTTGAGCGGTCAATGCTGCGAGGTGTAAGGGTAATCAAACACGGATTGGCAAAGAAAAATCTTTCCACTCGAGCCAACACCTGCCTGTTTGACGATCGACTCTTTGTTGACTCAGAAGGTAATTTCCACGTATGCGAAAGGATCAATGAGTCATTTCCCATTGGAAATGTCCGGGACGGTTTTGACTTCGGAAAAATGAAAAAAATGTTGAAAGGGTTTGTTGATTTGATAAAAAAGGAATGTCTTGATTGTGAAATAAGAAGCCTCTGCAACAAATGTTTTACGGCATTCGCGGGAAAAAACCGGTTTGAAATTCCTGAGGGGTATTGTGAAGATAGAAAATATGAGATAAAGAAAAACTTAGAAAACTTCATAAAAATTTCACTGGATGAAGGGGAGATTAGAGCTTATGAAAACTAAAGTATTTCATCAATTCATATCACTGGTTAAAGGATACAAAAATACAGTTATCCTGGATTTTCTTAAGGGTTCTGTTTTTTCTATAGAGAACGAATTTATAAAAAAATTTGAAAAAGGAGAATTTAAAGGAATCGAGGATTTTGTGAAGTCCCTGGAAGAAGAGGAAATGATTATTGAAGTTGAGAAAGGTGAATGGGTTCCTTCTATAGAGTTTAAATCAAATGAGATTCGTAATGATTTGAAACCCGTCCTGGAGACCGAGGAGGGAGTTAACATTAAACTCCTTCAAAAAAAGTTCTATGATTATGAATTTCAGAGGGTCACATTTTTTGGAAACAATAAACCTGCTGAAATACTCCCTTTCACATTGACTTTCCAAAAAGAAAAAAATTTTCAGCAGTGTTTACAATGTTCAAAAGTAAGTGCGGATCTGGATGAGATTGATGAAGAGAGTTTTATTTTTAATAAATACTATAATTCTTGCTGGGGGAAAAAACTAGCGGTTACAAAAGACATGAAAGTCAGACCCTGTATATACAGTGAAATTGCTTTCGGAGACCTTGAACACGAGGATATTGACGATATTTTAAAAAGTGCCGAAAAATACTGGTGTATAACAAAAGACAAAGTAGAAAAGTGCAAAGATTGTGAGAGACGATACAACTGTTTTGATTGTAGAGAAATTGCCCGGAGGGTTAAAGGCGATCTATACGCGGCAAATCCATATTGTAATTATGATCCTTATAATGGTAATTGGTCCGGTTAATCCAGCCAACATTTTATAAAAATGAACGTTTATGAGAAATAGCGGTCAATCATTTTTAAGCAAGGTTAGGTTTTATGCTAAATGACATCAATTCAGCATTCCTGGTACCGATAGGTTCAGGATCCGAAGACATTAATGGAATATCTCACCTGTTTGAACATCTTTTGATTGATCAGCTTATTTCATTATACGGCCAAAACAAAATTTTCGGAAAAACAACCGAAGACTATATAATCATCTTCTGTGAGAAGATGGAGCTTTCCGAATTTTTCAAAGGACAACAAAATCTCCGGTTTAAAGAAGATATCATAAAAAGGGAAAAAGAAATAATCTTAAATGAGTTAAAATACAAGGCACAGAGCGAGAATGAAGGTTTCTTTCGGCTAATATGGAAGAATACGCCATATGAAAAAAGCCCTACAGGAAAATCAAAGGATATTATAAGAATAAGTGCCAATGACCTGGAAAATCTCAAAGAAAAAGTTCTTAAAATGGAGCTGCTTGGGTACTCTTCAAAAAAGGGGATTGAGTATTTGAATAATTTTGAAAAAGAGGCATCGGCAAAGAATTTTAATGTCCAAAAGGTAAAAAGGGTTGTCTTCAAGGGAAAAAAATACCAGGTTTTCCATTTTGAAAATATTGCGGATGAACTCTATTTATTAAAAGCGGTTTTGGAAATCCTGAACAAAAAAAAGCATATCCAGGTCAGTGAAAAAAAGAAAAAATCTACCTTTATCGTTGAACAGGGGACATGTTTCCCAGGTGTCAAAGAACTTAAGAAATTAAAGGGAAAAGCAATTAACAAAATTTCGGACCAGGTAAACGAAATCAAGGAAAATTTTTGTGAAATGGCATGGAACGAACTTGAAAGTTTCTTTTTCCATAGAAAAACATGGGAAAAAAGAATAAACAATTTGTTAAAAACAGGAGACAATACTCTTTTAAGGGTATTAAGTGAAATTCAACATTATTCCTCGATAAGCAAGACATAAGAGAGCCAAACATGAAAGAAAAAATAAAATTTCTAATCCCATACTGGAAAAAAGGGGTATTGCCAGTATTGTATTTATTAATATCCACACTGGTCTCATTTTTTTATCCTCTCTTTCCCAAATGGGCGATTGATGACGTCGTGATAAAAAAAAATTATGATAAACTGGTATTTATTGCTGTATTTTTTTTATTTCTTATTATTATTCAACGACTTTTTTTATACCTAAATGAAATTACATTCTTTAAATTTCAAAAAGAGAGTATTTTAAACATACAGCAGAAATTGATTAAAAAGGTCTTTTCTTACCCCATGGATTTTTTTAATAAAAATCATTCAGGATATTTAATGGGAAGAATCAGGGGGGATGTCACCGGACTAAGTTACATTTTTTCAGCCAGTCTTATATCGATTTTTATGGATTTTATAAAATTTTTCGGTGCAATATTTATCCTATTTACCTTAAATGTTAAACTGACACTTATTTCAATTTGTACTATCCCGTTGTTACTATTTAAAGTAAAAAGCTCAAAATCAAGTATTAAAAATATTAACGAAAAATTGATTGAAGAAAATGCTAAACTGGAAAAAGAATTATCCGATACATTCCAGGGAATTGAAGTATTAAAAAGCTTTTCAAAGGAGGGAGAGGGTATCAAGAGAACATCAGAAGCACTTCTTCAGTATCAGCAAACAGAAGTTAAAAGGAATAAAATTTTGTCTCAATATAGAAATATTATCGACCTGATTATTCGGTTGGGAGAAGTTTTATTACTCTATTTCGGAATTAAAGAAATAATTCTAGGGAAACTTACGATTGGAAGTTATGTGGCATTTACAGGATATATTCTCTATATATTTTCACCAATGACAAATTTAAGTAACATATCAATATTACTTGATTATGCAAAAAGAAGCTATAATCGGATCAAAGAATTGATGGATATCTTACCTGAAGATAGTGGAAATATCGAGATAGATAAAATAGATAAAATTGCTATAACGAATTTAAATTTTTCATATACAGGAAAAGAGAGTGTTATTAAAAATTTGAATTTCGAGATTGTTAAGGGTGATAAAGTGATATTTGAAGGAGAATCAGGCAGTGGCAAATCTACTTTTATTAAATTACTTCTTGGCCTATACCGGCCGCAAGAAGGTGCCATTTTTTACAATGGAGTTAATTTAAAGAAAATAGACTTAAAAAAGCTGCGGGAAAAAGTCGGATATATCTCCCAAAATATTTTTTTGTTTAATAAGACCATTAAGGAAAATATAATTTTCGAGAATAAAAATATTTCGAGTGATCAATTAAAAAAATTATTCAAAGAATGTAGATTAGAAAAAATGTTAAGTCGTTTTAAAAAGGGCCTGGAAGAGGAAATATCAGAAAAAGGAGACAACGTTTCAGGAGGAGAGAGACAAAGAATCGCATTTGTCAGGGCATTAATTAAAGATCCGGATGTTATAATCATTGATGAAGGGACATCAAATCTTGATATTGAAACTGAGGAAGAGATTTTAAAACTTCTTGAAAAAAGTTTTAAAGATAAAATTATTCTTCGTATTACCCATAGGAGAATTGACAGGGATGATGGGTGGAGAAGAATTGTTATTAACAGTTAAAAGGAAATAAAGCACCGCCCGTGGTTTTTAATACCACTCCATAACGGTGTGTTTTAAATGGTGGGTGTCATTGAGCTTGACCAGGGTGAAACGCTTGCGATCAAGAATAAGCAGCGATACAGAGGCATTGTCAAGGTGAAATCTCCAATAATAATTCTTTTCCATCCCCATGCAGAACGCGATCAATACCTTTAGGACGGAACGGTGGGAAACCGCGGCAGCGGTTTCAGCCTCCCCGAAAGCCACTTTCTCAAAAAATAGGCTCGCGCGTTTAAGCACATCCAACAACCGCTCACCCCCGGGAAACCGGATGGATTCGGGCCGTTTCACCCAAT
>JGI10211J14876_10001492_pt1 | contig 10260 bp, 22 predicted proteins | sample Etolagsediment_FD_14876 | JGI IMG/M metagenome (IMG submission 14876)
GGCTTAGATTCCGATTAGATGAAATTAAAAATCAGGATATAGCGAACCAACTCTATGACTGGTTTATGAATTCGGGGCGCGCGGTTGAGCAGGTTCAAAAGGTTTTAAACAGTTTAGGCGAAAGCTTAACACTAGATAATAAAATCGGTTCAAACACAATAGCCGCGATCAATAGAATTAACCCGCAAATACTAAATGCAAAGATTATAGAAGCTAGGAAAAATTACTATGAAACCCTTGTTAATAACGGCTTATTAGATTCAAGTTTTCTAAATGGTTTATTAGCCAGGGCGGAAAGTTTTAAAAATACGGTTGTCGATAGTGTGGGAAAGCCCCCGCCGCCTATGGGGCGGGGTTAGTCCTTACAGTTGCAGTAATCACGGTTTTAATAATTAAAAAGGCAAAAGCATGACAAAAGCGCAAGTAAATCAAATTTTAGTCGCAACGGTGGCAACAGTAGCGGCGGGCTTGGTGTTAGATTACATTAGAAGTAAAAAGCCACAAGTTGCGCCACCAGTTGCGGAAGATTCTAGTTTTTTAGGGTGGTTTTAATATGGCAATTCCTTTATTGATTCCCGCCGCAACAGGCGGAGCGGCCTATATTTATGGGCGTTGGTTTTCTGATGATGAAACGCCAACAGGAACGGCGGCAAGTGTGCAAACGGTTGCGCTTTATGCGTTGGCGGGATTTGGCGCGTATATGCTGTATAAAAAGGCGCGGGGGTAATTATGATTAATGCGTTTATGTTGGTGTTGATTGAAACATTAAAAGCCCTATTTTTTAAAATCGCATTTAAAGCCGTTCTAGAGCGTTTTATAACGCGCCTGGTAATTTGGGGCGGTGATAAGTTGGTACTAATGACAAGTAACGACCTAGACGATAAGACATGGCTTGATATAAAAAGCCAATTAACAGGTGTTAGGTTAAAAGTTGCTGATGATGATTTTAAAAAAGTGATTGAAAAAGATTTCGCGGAGTGGTCGGAGTGACAATCGAACAATTATTACCGTACATTTTTACGGCGGTTGCTTCTTTGGGTGGTTCTTGGATTGCTATTACGTCGGCGTTAAGGATTCATGACTGGCGATTAAATGAGCAAAAAGCGATGTTATTAGACCATGCGAAAAAGCACGAAAGCCATGATAACAGAATAACCTATTTAGAAGCATTCCACGGAAAAGGCAGACGTTCAAGTGATACCTGATAGCATTAACACAAACAACAGCTTAACAATTAGAGAACCCATTAAAATTGAATTATCTATTGATAAAGAAACAATGGTGTTTTTAGGAATAGTTACCACCTTTTTAATGGTGGGTTACAAGCTTATTAAGAGATAACCAGTCCTGGTTATTTTTGACTGAATAAAGGGATTAATTTCCCTTTTTTTATGCCCACTTTTTCGGCCTTTAGTCGGGCGTTTTCACTTTCTAGCAGTTCAATGCGTGCCACTAATTCAGCGTTTAACGTTTTAACGGCTATCAATTCATTTTCGGCTTTATCGGCGCGGCGTGATTCTTTGGCGGTTTCGGTTCGGGCGTTGTGGGCGTGTGAGTTATACATTGCGTTTAATTCTACAGGATAAAGCGGGTTTGCGCTAAACGGCGTTTTTAGTTTGCGGTTGTGTATTTGGATTCGACAATCAGCCCAACGCGCGCCGTAAATGGATAAATCGCCACAAAGTACCCGTAAAAGAATTAAATACCATGTAGGGGCGTTGTTTTCGGTTTCATAACGTCTAATAGAGTGCGGGCTTATATCTAATATTTTCGCCAGGCCAGGTCTATCGAGTTTTAATTCGGTTCTAAGGTTTAGATAAGGCTTATCAATACAAAGCCAATCTATAAATTGATGCTGAAATTTACCTAATGAATGTGTCATGTTACTAACTGCCAAAAAAGCGGCACTTATGCAAAAAGTAGGCCAATATTAGAAAATCTTAATATCATTCTGAATTGAACATAATATATAGTCTTTGCTACGTTCAGCAAGTTCTTTAGAAGAGGCGATAGCCCTCCAAAATCCCTTCTCTGCCGCGCCTTTAGCGGTTTTCATGTGTTTTTCAGCAAGTATTTTATGTGATGGTGTTTGCGCAAATTGCGCAAGAAGTATTAATGATTCGTCTTTAAGTTCAGAGCCATTGTTTAAGTTGCTCATTTGTTGTTCAGAAACTCCAATCAATGGAGCAAGTTCTTTTCTTTTTAATCCTGTATTTTTCAAAGCCTTATCAATATATTTTTTAGATACGTTTTTCATTTTTAAGCCCTCCGACAAGCCATTAAATTTCCGTTAACGTTAACGAGATTATAAACACATTTTTTTTAATAAACAAATTAGTTTAAAAACAAACACTTATGTTTATTTAGAAATTAACTAACAGGTTTATGTAGTTTTTTAGTTGAAATTAACTAACAAGTTTGTGTATTATTCTTACCAGGCAATAAACAAATTGCTACTTCCGATAGGGCGGACTTATAACCCGCCCGCTTTTAAATCGGTTCAAATTCATACTTAATCGGAGTATTTCAAAATGGCAAACACAGAAATAAAAATCACTTTTTCACAACGCGAAATAATGGCGAATATTGCCGCGTTAAGTTCAATAGAAATTATTACAAAAGAAATTATTAGCCGCTTTGATATGGAATGCATGGGAGCGGAATTAGATTTAATTGAAGCTATGAAAAATAAGTTATTAGTTTCACAGCAAGAAAGCGCGGGGGTTTAGGCATGAGCGAACAAGAATTCAATAGTAAATCACCCGCCTGGCACATGGCACAAATTCGCCAGGCGATAAACGCGGCTAAAAACCAAAATAAACCGATTGCAAAATTACAGCAAGCCCGCCGCGAATACTTTAACGAGTTAAGCAAGAAAACAGGCGGCATGGTTGCCACTCATTCCGAAGCGGTCGCGCAAGCGTTAGCGGCAAGAAATTGGAACGCCGCTTAATGGAATTTACGGCAGATAATTTAATTAATAATGAAATGGCAAGGGATTCGCTTTTTATGGCGATTCCTATGCCTTTTCGCAACGAATTAAAAGCCGAATTAAACTACCGTTTAAAAACGAATTGGACAAGCAAAAAAAGCCGTGAAGCACGTATAAACGGAAAAGCAAAATTTAAAGTTTGGGCGCAAAGCCTAATTGATTCATTAGAAACATTTAAACCACTTCAACAAAAGCAAGCCTTTGACCTGGATACGTTAAACCGTAAAGCCTGGGTTTTATCTAATTCCCTCGATGGATTCCATAAACAATTAAGCGATTTTTTTGCCGTTGAAGCTTTGGAAACAGAGCAAGGCCAAAAAACAGCAATCGCGGCAATGGGTGAAATTTATAGTTATCTAGTTTCTTTAACGTTAAAGGATTCAATTATAAAAATTGAGGGTTTGAAGCGTGAAAAACTTGAAACCGATAACGAATATCAAAGCGAAATTTTATCAACGGTTTTAAAAGCCCTTGAACCTGAATGGTGGGTTAGACGTTACAAAAAAGAATATAAACGCATGGCAGAAGAATTTGCCGTTGCCGTTGGCCTGGTGGGTAAAAAATCAAGATATTGCACAGACCATACATTACACGCCGTTAAGCAAAATGACCGCCGCAACCAATTATTTTTTGAATCAATAGAGATTGAACGCGAGGACGGTTTTAAGGTTTCACTTGATGAAGTTATCAAGCATAGCCTATCTAATCCTTTTAACCGTCACGCCCAATTGATGGCGCGTATTGCAGGACTGGAAAAGTTAGGAAAGCATGAAAACCTAAACGCCAGTTTTTACACCATAACAGCACCCTCAAGATTTCATAAAAATAGTCATAAATATGATGGTTCAACGCCTAACGATGCCCGCCAGTATTTGCAAAAAACTTGGGAAAAGATGCGTGCAAAAATGAGCCGCGCGGGATTCTATTATTTTGGTGTAAGAGTAGCAGAAGCGCATAAAGATGCATGCCCGCATTGGCACATGATGATTTGGGCAAAACCTGGTGAGCGATCACTTATAGACGATGTTTTTATTGATTACGCGCAAAGAGCAGATCAGGCCGAGTTAGTTAACGTTAACGGCGAATTGATTTCGTTAATAGATTCGAGCGCAAAATCTAAAGGCGTAATTTACAGAACGCCGCGCCTAGAAATAAAAAGAATGTTGCCACATTTAGGCCATCCAACAGGCTACATAATTAAATACATTTCAAAGAATATAAAAGCCCATGAAGATAGTAAAGCCCCTGAAGAGGTTTTGACTTATGCAGACCGTGTTAATGCATGGGCGCGAACTCACAGAATTAGACAATTCCAATTTATCGGCGATGCAAAAGTTAGTGTTTGGAATGAAGCCCGCCGCGTATCACCTGAGATATTAAAAACCTTTAACGTAACGTTAACGGATACCGAGCAACGCTTTATAGATATTTGCCGCGATAATGATTGGTTTCAATACGTGTTATTTATGCGCCGCTTTGATATTTCCGTTAACAAGAAAAGTTACCGCGATGAGGAAAGCCAGTTCTTTACGAAAAAAACGGAAATTCTAGGGGTTCAAGTTCAAGAGCGCAACATTATGCGCCGCTTACACCAAAAGAATATAGAAAGGTATGAGAACGGAATTAAAACCGTTGGGTTATCTGATTGCGAGTATTCAAAAATGATGGTTTTGTTTTATGAAAAAGAACAACGCCAGGCATTTAAAACAAGATTTTACACATGGGCAAAAAGCGTTAAACCGCCCGATAGGGTGGAACAGAGGAAGCCCGCAGGGGTTTCGATAAGCTTGGAGTCCTTACACTAACTGTACGGAGTTAATAAAAAAAATGAGAAATAGACTAGAAAACATAAAACGAGAAGTAGAAAAAACCAAAACAATGCCAATATTTCAAAAAGCTAACCAGGCCGAGCGCGTTGTCGGCTTGGCGGTTGATTTGTTAGAAGTGGTAATTGACGAATTAGAAACCCAAAAAAAGCAAATGGGCGATTATTTCGGTGTTGATGATGCCTGGAAAGGCAAAACAATAGAAGATTATAAGGACTAAAAAAATGGATGAAGCATTGGTTATTTGGGGATACTTAACGCTTTTAAATATTTCCCATTTATTTGGTTTTATTTTAGGCGGGTTGATACCAATATCAATTTTTGGGGTTGTGGGTTCAATTATTTTTTATAACGTGCAGTTAGATGGATTCGCAAAAGAGCAGGAAATATTTAAAGAGGATTTTAAAAGGCTTGTTCTTAGAAAGAGATACTTTTTAATAATTGGCTTCATGGTTTTGTTTACGGTTTTAGTACCTAGTAAAGAAGATATGAAAATTATTATTGGTGGTTCGGTTGCCTATCAGTTAACAGAAATTGAGGGCGTTGAAAATTTGCCTAAAAATTTAGTTGGGGCGGCAAATAGATTTTTAGAGGAGATAGAAAAATAATGAGTGATGTAAATCCAACAGTTGGGCGTATTCGATGCCCTATAAGCGGCAAACTTGCAGAAGTTCGCCGAAACAAAAAAGGCAAGCTTTACTATGTAGGCGCGGCGGGAATGATAACGCCGAATTTACCAACAGGCCAGGCCTGGTTATTAGAAAACGCGGAAATGTTTAAAGCCGAAGAAGTCAAAAAGGTTAACGAAAACGGCCTGGAGTTTGGCAGACGTTTTGCCGATGATGCCGAATTTCAAACGCCAGTTAAAAAACAGGAGGGCGGCTCATGTCTTATTCAATAGAACAGCAAGAAGCAAGTAATAACAATGCAATGGATTTTAAGGCATTGGAGCAAATAGCCGAGCAAGAAAGCCAAGAACAGGCAAGCCAGGAGCAAGAACAGCGCGAACAAGTGCCGCAAATTCCAACAAGTGAATTATTATTTCCCGCGATCAGTTTAATAACGGCGGTTGCCGCTCCAAATTGGGGAATTGCAGAGGAAGAAAATAAAGCGATAGCGGATTCATACGCCGAAGTATTGGATAAGTATTATCCAAACGTAGGCGAATCTTTTAGCGTGGAATTAAACGCGCTATTAATAACGGCGGCAATCTTTATGCCGAGAATAGGAAAGCCGCGCCAGTTACCACCACCAAAAGAGGAAAAAGGGGCGGAGGTTGTGCCAATAGATACAAAAGAGCCAGGAAATAACGGCGGCGGCGGTTTGGCTTCAATGGGTGAAGAAACCCTAAACGGTGAAACGGTGCATTAATGAGAGTGGATACAAGCTTAGAAGCAAAAATAACGATTGTTACGGGTTCAAGCGGTAGCGGGAAAAGTGCCTGGACTAAACAACAGATAAAAAAAGCCCGCCGCCTTTTAATTTGGGATATAGATGACGAATACGGCGATTTAACAGGAATAAAAACATTTAACCATTTAGGGCATTTAGCAACAGCGTTAAAAAATAGCAAGGTTGGTAAGTTTCGTTATGTGGGCGCGTTTGCTGATTTTGATTTGTTTTGTCAATGTGTTTTTGCGTGGGGTTCGTGTGTTTGCGTGGTTGAAGAATTGGCGGGAGTAACAACACCCGCAAAAGCCCCGCCAGGGTGGCATACGTTAGTAAGTCGCGGCAGAAAAAGAGCGATAACAATTTACGCGATAACGCAAAGGCCGAGCGAATCAGACAAAACCATAATGGGGAACGCTTCAACATTTCACGCGGGGCGAATGAATAGACAAGCAGACCGCGCATATATGTCAAAAGAAATGGATATACCGTTGCAAGAAATAACGGATTTAAAACCGTTGGAATTTATAGAAAAATATGCCGATGGTTCAAAATCTAATGGAAAAGTCACGTTTTCAAGGCGAAAAACCTAATTATTTTGATCCGTTTAACGTTAACGAAAAAGCCCCTTTTAAGGGGTTTTTTTATGCCTGGAAGAATGAAATTATGAAGCCTGAAAAACTTAAATTAATTAATTCCTAGAGGGAAAAAACATGACTTCATCGAAAATGAAATCTTACCTAATTACTGGCGTTGTTGCGCTTGTAGCGGTAGCTATTGCCAACCGTGTCGAAACTACACGTAAATTAGTTAACAACGTATAAATAAGGGGTTCTAAAAATGAGAATCACTAAAAAGATGCCTTCGCTTTCTAACGTGTCGGCGGGTTCAACAGCAACGCTAGACGTTCCAGTGGGGCGCACTATTGACAGAATCGCGTTTGCTTATTCGGGGATTACATTGCTTCAAATGAAAAACATTAAAGTAATGGTTAACGGAAAAACTATTCAAGAATATCCTGACGGCGTTTATTTACAAAAGCTTAATGCGTACTACGGTTTAACCGATACGGCGGGATTCTTAACGCTTAACTTTGTACGCCCTGAAATGGCGAACATTCCGCAAAGACGTTTAACAGGTTTAGGAACGGCGAATGTTGATTCATTCCAAGTGTCTTTTGATGTTGATGCGGCGGCAACCGCGCCAGTTGTTTCAGCTACAGCAATTCAAAGTGAGCCAAGTAATATCGGTAGCATTATGAAGATTAAACGTTTCCCTATGGCTTCAAGCGTTAGCGGTTTGTTAGAAATTGACAAGATTGTTAAAGGTAACACAATTCGTGCAATTCATATTTTTGACATTGATGCGGCGGCAGATACAAAACCAACTAGCTTAGAAGTTGAGATGGATTCAGTAAAAGTGTTTGAAGCTTCGGCAACGTTAGCGGCAGAAATGCAAAAGCAACACGGCAGAACACCGCAAGCAGATATTTATCATTGTGAATTTACGCTAGAGGGTGATTTTGGACAAGCATTGTTAACACAGCAGGCGCAAGACTTCCGTATTAGACCAACGTTGGCAAATGCGGGCGCGATTGATGTTGTTGTCGAATATCTTGATGGTTTAAACGGTATTTAAGTAAAAAGGGGGCTATGCCCCTAAAGGAAAAAATATGGCTTATTCATTATCAGATTTTGATGATTGGAGTTGGAACGATGCCCCGATCACTGGAGAAACTAATAACAACGGTTTTATAGAGTCGGCTTTTGATTCTATTTTCGGTGTAGTTAAAGACGTTGCAGACGTAAAGCGTTATTGGGAAGGAGACTACGGTCAAGACCCTTATAGCACTATGAACGGAATGGCACAAAATCAGAATGCCATGCTTGGAACGGTTGAAGATTCACAAAGAAGTACAAGCGGTTCGGCCTGGTATAGTAACCCGCTTTATTTAGCGGCAGGCGTTGCGGCGGCGGGCTTGCTTTATTTGGCGGTTTCAAAGTGATGCCCTCCGTTGGTGATGGTTCGCCCATTACAGGCGGCGCGGCGGCTCCGAGTTCATCAAGTCTTTATAATCCTTTTTCGGTTAATACTGGCGGAAGTTCGCTTTGGTGGCAACAGCCAACAAGCGGCCTAAATCCGTATTTAGTCGGAGCGGTTGCGTTTGCTTTAGGTTTTGCCTTATGCAAGTGGAAAAAATAGCTTGGAATAGCCAAGCAGAAAAAAAACTAGAGTCGGCCTTAATGGGCGATTCTATCCAAATTAAATACGAAGTAGAAAACCGAATAGCCGAGTTATGGTTAATTGATAAGGTGAGTTACTTGGTAACGCGTGTCGAGCATAGCGCAGACAATAAACGCGAATTAGTATTAGTAGCGGGCGCGGGCAAAAACGCCGCCGCCGCTATCGAATACTTCAAAAACAAAGCAAAAGAAAACTCTATAAATTCAATCCGTTTACATAGCAATTTAAAAGGCATCAAAAGACTGATTGAGAAAACAGGGTTAAAACCAATAGAAACAGTTTATAGGGCGGTATTTTAAATGGGCGGCAGTTCAAGCAGTAAAAGCAGTTCAAGCAATTACTCCAGTATTGATAATTCATATCACGAAACCAACACAACGACGGATTTTGGCGCGTTAGAAATTGCGGAAAGTATCACAACCAACGCGATAGACCTGGCGAATTATTCACTTGAGTCGGTTGGAGAACGTGAAGCGCAAGCCCTTAATTCAATGGCGTTGTTTGGTGAGTCGGCAATGTCGCACGTTGCGAACTCTTATAAAGAAAGTGACGCAGAAACCATGCAAACAATTTTTAAATATTCAGCAATAGCCGCCGCCGTGATTGGCGTGGCGTATGCGGTAGGGCGTAAATAATGAAAGAATTAAAATTTAATGATTTGGTGCCAGGTATCGCGGCAACAGTAAGCGCGGCGGGTTCAAGTTTTATCTATGTAAAAGAAGCGTTAAACGATGTGATTATTCGCATTGATAACGGTCAATCTTTGCAAGTGCCAGAGGGCGGGAAATTAAAGTTAACAGTTCCAGTGCAAAAAGAATTCTCTATTGAAAATACTGGAACGGTTGGCGATTTTGTTCTAGTCGTTGGAGTGGGTGATTATATCGAGCCACAAATAGCGGGTACGGTATCGGTAAAACCAAAAAATAGCTTAATCGGTTTAAGCCCTGTTACTTTTGACGTAAACGCTAAAACCATTACAGGCAATGCAACGCGTAAAGAATTGCATATTCAATCAAAATCCGATAATGCGGGTCAAATCTTTTTAGGTTCTAACGATGGGTTAACAGGTATCCAGATTGATGCGGGTCAAACGGTTGTTATCGAGTTAAACGGAGATTTAGACCTATACGCCACTTCGATTAATGATGTTGTGAATTTGGCCGAGGTGGTTTAAATGGGTGCGGTTTATAGTCAAAGTTTAAAACCTATTAAGGATTTATTGTCTCAAAAAAAAGATATTGATTACTTGCCAAGCACCTTTGAAGTTGCAAGTGCAAATTCAGGGATTGTTCCTGGGCAAATAGGGTCGTATACGTTTGCTAGGTATAGCAGGAATACAGCTATTAATATAGGGCAAATAGTGTCTGGTTCATTGCTCCAATATTATGATTCAACATATATATCGTTAGGGTTCTCGGGATCGTGGAAATTGATGGGTAAGGCGTTAAATTCATACGATTATATATTTTTAAGGGTGGCATGAGTGAATTTAAAAAATAAAAAATATAATTTTGATGGTTCTATTGATTGTGAAATTGAGCATAAATTATTTGGTTGGATACAAACAACTTTAAGTAATAATGATTCAGCAACAAAAGAGTTATTTTTAAAGGTTCAAAGTTCAGGAACAGTCGCTCCTTATGTTGAAGTTTTACCAACGCAAGACGAAATAAATAATAAAAGAATCGCAGAAATCAAAGCCCGATTACTTGAAATTGATAGCGAATCGATTAGACCGTTAAGAGCAATTACAGCAGGGACAGCAAACGAATTTGACACAAACAAGATAAACGCTTTAGAAGCAGAGCG
>JGI10211J14876_10001493_pt1 | contig 10251 bp, 13 predicted proteins | sample Etolagsediment_FD_14876 | JGI IMG/M metagenome (IMG submission 14876)
TTAATAACATTTTTATGGGTATTGGTGCGGGAAACAGTAACACCACTGGAGATAATAATAACTTCTTTGGTTATCTTGCAGGAAACTATAACACCGAAGGATCTTGTAATAACTTCTTTGGTTTTGGTGCAGGATTCTCTAACACCACTGGAAGTAATAATAACTTCTTTGGTGCTTATGCAGGAGTCTCTAACACCACTGGAAGTAATAATAACTTCTTTGGTGGTTTTGCAGGATACTATAACACCACTGGAAAATATAATAACTTCTTTGGTTCTGAGGCAGGATACTATAACGAGACTGGAAAATATAATAACTTCTTAGGTAATTGGGCAGGATACTATAACACCGATGGATGTCATAATAACTTCTTTGGTTCTGAGGTAGGATACTATAACGAGACTGGATCTTATAATAACTTCTTTGGTTTTTGTGGAGGATACTGTAACACCACTGGATGTCATAATAACTTCTTTGGTTCTGAGGCAGGATACTGTAACACCACTGGATGTAATAATAACTTCTTAGGTCGGTGTGCAGGATACTATAACGACACTGGATGTCATAATAACTTCTTAGGTAATTGTGCAGGATACTGTAACGACACTGGATGTCATAATAACTTCTTTGGTAATAATGCAGGACGTTCTAACACCACTGGATGTCATAATAACTTCTTTGGTACTGAGGCAGGATGCTCCAATACCGAAGGAACTTATAATAACTTCTTTGGTCGTAGGGCAGGATACTATAACACCGATGGATCTTATAATAACTTCTTTGGTGCTTATGCAGGATACTGTAACACCGATGGATGTTATAATAACTTCTTTGGTCGTTGTGCAGGATGTTCTAACACCGCTGGAGGGTATAATAACTTCTTTGGTAATTATGCAGGATGTTCTAACACCAATGGAAGTTATAATAACTTCTTAGGTACTTGTGCAGGATTTTCTAACACCACTGGAGACGATAATAACTTCTTTGGTTATTATGCAGGAGCCTGTAACACCACTGGATATTATAATAACTTCTTTGGTGGTAATGCAGGATACTATAACACCACTGGATGTTATAATAACTTCTTTGGTAATTATGCAGGATACGAAAACACCACTGGATCTTATAATAACTTCTTTGGTCGTTATGCAGGATGTACTCAAACTGCAGGTAATAATAATATTGCTATTGGTTGTAATGTCCAACTACCAGATACAACAGGAAGTAATCAATTAGCAATTGGTGTAGGTAATACTTCTTGGATTAATGGAGATTCAAGTTATAATGTCGGGTTTGGAACTACAAATCCATCTGGAGCTGCTGATTCTAATAATACTTCAATCCTTAATGCCGGTATTGTTACTGCTAACTTCTATTATGGTGATGGAAGTAACTTAACTAATGTTGGTGGTGGATTTGAACAAGATGCAGACGGAAACTTAATTGCCGGTGCCGATGCTGGTGGCGGATACGATCCTTCTACTAATAATGCTTGTTTTAACATCATTTTGGGATGTTGTGCAGGTAATAGTATCACTGAAGGAGATTATAATAACTTCTTAGGTTTTGCTGCAGGACTCTCTAACACCACTGGAAGTGATAATAACTTCTTAGGTCGGCTTGCAGGACTCTGTAACACCACTGGATGTCATAATAACTTCTTTGGTGCTTATGCAGGACGTTGTAACACCACTGGATATGGTAATAACTTCTTTGGTCGTAGGGCAGGATGTTGTAACACCACTGGATGTCATAATAACTTCTTAGGTCAACTTGCAGGATGTTCTAACACCACTGGAAGTTATAATAACTTCTTTGGTTTTGGTGCAGGATTCTCTAACACCACTGGATGTGATAATAACTTCTTTGGTGCTTATGCAGGAAATTGTAACACCACTGGATCTTGTAATAACTTCTTTGGTGGTGATGCAGGATTCTGCAACACCACTGGATGTGATAATAACTTCTTAGGTGGTGATGCAGGACGTTCTAACACCACTGGATGTCATAATAACTTCTTTGGTCAGTGTGCAGGATTTTCTAACACCACTGGATGTAATAATAACTTCTTTGGTCTTTTTGCAGGATGTTCTAACACTGAAGGAGATCATAATAACTTCTTTGGTGTTGAAGCAGGACGTTGTAACACCACTGGAAGTCGTAATAACTTCTTAGGTCGGCAAGCAGGACTTTCTAACGAAACTGGAACTAATAATAACTTCTTAGGTACTTATGCAGGATTCTGTAACACCACTGGATCTTGTAATAACTTCTTTGGTCGGTTTGCAGGACGTTATAACACCTCTGGATGTCATAATAACTTCTTTGGTGCTTATGCAGGACGTTGTAACACTACTGGATGTTATAATAACTTCTTGGGTCGTCAGGCAGGATTCTCTAACACCACTGGAGATTATAATAACTTCTTTGGTCAGTGTGCAGGATTTTCTAACACCACTGGATGTCATAATAACTTCTTAGGTTTTCGTGCAGGACGTTATAACACCGATGGATGTTATAATAACTTCTTGGGTCATTATGCAGGATTTAATAACACCACTGGATGTGATAATAACTTCTTTGGTCGTTGTGCAGGATGTGATAACACCACTGGATATAATAATAACTTCTTTGGTCGTTGTGCAGGATTCTCTAACACCACTGGATGTCATAATAACTTCTTAGGTTTTCGTGCAGGACGTTATAACACCACTGGAGGTGATAATAACTTCTTTGGTAGTTATGCAGGATGTTGTAACACCACTGGATGTAATAATAACTTCTTTGGTTCTGGGGCAGGACGTAATAACACCACTGGATGTAATAATAACTTCTTTGGTTTTAATGCAGGATTCTTTAACACTACTGGAGGTAAAAATAACTTCTTAGGTCAACTTGCAGGACGTTCTAACACCTGTGGATCTTATAATAACTTCTTTGGTTCTGAGGCAGGAAGTTCTAACACCTGTGGATGTTTTAATAACTTCTTTGGTAGTGAGGCAGGACGTTGTAACACTACTGGAGATCATAATAACTTCTTTGGATATGGTGCAGGATTCTCTAACACCACTGGATGTCATAATAACTTCTTAGGTCACTGTGCAGGACGTTTTAACACCACTGGATGTCATAATAACTTCTTTGGTCAGCTTGCAGGATGTTGTAACACTACTGGATCTTGTAATATTGGTATTGGTCCAAGAGATTTCTTTAGTGGAGGAAGAGCAACCTCTGACAATCAAGTTATTATTGATAGTGGAACTGGTAATGCTGCATGTTTCAGTGGTTCATTCTCTGCTTGGGGCAATACATCTGATTGTAGAGATAAGACCAATATTAATGATCTTGGTGTTGGTAGGACATTCCTTGGACAACTGAGACCAATTAAGTTTGATTGGGACTTTAGAGATGAGGACAGGAGAAACACAAACACTCAAGGAACTACAGAAGCTGGTTTCCTTGCACAAGAATTACAAGAGGTGGTATCCAATAATAATGCTGAGTATTTGCGTTTGGTTGATGAAAGTGATCCAGAAAATCTTGGAATTTATAAGACCAATCTAATTCCTGTAATAGTTAAAGTAATACAAGAACTTAATCAAGAAAATGAAAACTTGAAATCTGAAATTGAAGCAATCAAACAACATCTGGGTTTATAATTATCTCTAAATGTGGTATGATGTAAAAAATGATAATCACTATTATGTCACTTTGAAAAAATTGTCTGTCAAATCAATTCTATAAATATTTCTATGCACTCGAAATGAATGATCGAGTTATTCATCTGTAAATTTATTTGAAAATATAACTTCATGAATAAAACATTTTATTTTATGGCAGGTCTCCCACGATCAGGGAGCACAATGCTTTCATCAATTTTGAATCAGAATCCAAGATTTTACTCAGGTCCATCAAGTCCAGTATTGGGACTTATGTTTGCTATAGAGCATAATCTTAGGGGGAATGAATTATATTCTGGATATCCAAAACCAAATCAAGCTTCGGAACTCATTGGTAGTGTTCCATATCATTTTTATAGTGATGTGAATAAACCTGTCGTATTTGATAAAAATCGTGCATGGACCGCAAGAGTTTCTTATATTGAAGGATACATTGGACAGCAGGCAAAGATTCTTGTTCCAGTTCGTAGAGTGGATGAGATTCTGACCTCAATTCTCACAATGGTTCGTCGCAATTCTTTTCAAGAAGGTCAGGAAAGAGTTAATTTTGTTGATGAACAACTAATTAAAACTAATACACCTATTAATGACTATAATCGGTGTATGTATCTTCTTAATGATGGTGGTATTATTTACGAATCATTAAATGCCATTTTAGAGGGATTTAAACAAAATGTGCGTGACAAAATGCACTTTGTGGACTATAATGAATTGGTTGATGATCCTAAGAAAACAATGGAAAATATCTATAATTTCTTAGGTGAAGATTATTATGAACATAATTTTGATACACTTTCCAATGTTAATAGGGAAAATGATCTGAGCACTTATGGATTGAATGATATGCATGAGGTTCGTCCCCAAGTCAAAAAAACTTCTCCACCTCCATCGTCAGTTCTCCCTCCGGAAATTATCAACCTCTATGAACAAAATAAAAACAGACTCGAATTTTGGACAACTCCTAATATTGTTAAGTTTAATCCAAAAGTAAAAGCACCTCTCACAAAATCCAATTCAATTATTTTAAAGTGATGACAAAAACTAAGTATTGTATATTTCATGTTCAGGGTGGATTTGGAAAGCATATTGCAGCAACAGCAGTAGCTAAGTGCATCAAAAATAATTATCCAAGTAGACAACTCATTGTTGTTGGTGTATGGACTGAAATTTTTCAGAATCTTCCATATATTGATAGAGTATATCAGTTAGGTAATACTAGTTACTTTTATCAAACTTATGTAAATAATCAAGATTCTTTGCTTTTTGCAAATGAACCTTATTTTACTACAGATCATATCCATAAAAAATTGCCTTTAGTTCAAACTTGGTGCAAAATGTATGGACTTGAATATCGTGGCGAAATGCCTGAAATCAAGTTCAATCCCTTGCAAAAGAAAATTTCAAAGGATGTTTGGACTGGTCGTGCAAATAATAAACCAGTCATGCTCATTCATACCAATGGTGGGATGTATAATGAGCAAAGACCTTATCTATGGGCAAGAGATATGCCTGTAGCACTTGCACAAAGATTGGCAGATCATTATTCGAAAGATTATCACATCTATCAAGTTAAAAAAGCATCTAGTGAGGCATTGAAAGGTGTAGAAGTTATTCAAGATCCTATGAGTAATATGGAACTAGTTAGTGCTGTGCTTAATAGTGATAAGAGAATTTTGATTGATAGTTGCCTACAACATGCTGCAGCAGCACTTAAACTTCCTTCAGTGGTACTATGGAATGGAACTAGTCCAAAGGTCTTTGGATGGGATATGCACACTAATATACAAGCAGAAAAACCTGCTAATTTTAAACTTCCAAATAGTTACCTGTTTGACTTTGACTTTACGGGTGTGGAAGCAGAATATCCTTATGTTGATGAAGATGAAGAAATCTTCGACTTTGATAAAATCGTAGAAGCAGTTGGATAAAAAATCATGAAATTCACAGTATATTCTAAAGATAATTGTCCTTATTGTTATAAAGTAAAGCAAGTATTGGAATTGACTGGTAGTAATTTTGAGACACAAACTCTTAATGAAGATTTTACACGTCAAGATTTTTATGATAAATTTGGAAGAAATTCTACTTTTCCTCAGGTCACATGTGATGATAAAAATATAGGAGGATGTATTGAAACAATCAAATTTCTCAGAGAACGACAAGTCATTAAGTCATGACCTAAATAAAGGTGAAGACCACAAAAATCGTGGCGTTGATTTTTTTCTCAATGGAGGTAAAAGAAAGCAAGTCCAACCATTTCATATCATCTTCGAAAAGATGGTTTGCTTTCTAAAACGGGAGTTTACCATTTATTTCGAATTTTCTATCAAAATACGGAAAAGGTAAGTAGTATCCCGGAGTAAGAAAAATGTTAGCAGTTAGTTTAGTTTTTGGTTCATTTTTAACCATTCTATTTCTGATACTGGGACTTGTAATCGGATGGACAGCAAGAGAATATATGATGAACTATCGGGAAGTACCAAGACCTCACCCCGAAATGTTTGATGAGCAGGGTAATTTAATTCCTGATGAGGTAATTGCATTTAACTTTGAAAACTATCATGACAGTATCACAGACGAAGAAGACGAAGACGACAACTAAAACAACCAGTGTTAAAAACGATACTAGTTTAATTCTTCCTAATAATCCATTTGCTTTTGAAGTTTTAAATTTAGTATCAAAACAAAGATCTAAAGTTAAAAAAATTGAAGTTCTGAAAAAATATGAAGAACCTTCATTAAAAACTATTTTAATTTGGAATTTTGATGACACTGTGATTTCTTTACTTCCTCCTGGAGAAGTTCCTTATTCTGGATTTGAAGACCAAGCAAAATCTAATGGTGGATTGAGTACCAAGATTGCAGAAGAAGTTCGTCGAATGCACTCGACAGATTCTTTTTCTTTGGGTTCTGGTGATAAAAATGGACATACTACGATTCGCAGAGAATCGAAACATTTTTATCGTTTTGTAAAGGGTGGAAGTCCTGGATTGAGTGCTATTCGTAGAGAGACAATGTTTATTAATATTCTCGAAGGTCTTCATCCATTAGAAGCAGAAATTCTTTGTCTTGTAAAAGATAAAAAACTTTCTGAAAAATATAATATTACTAAAGAACTTGTCGCTGATGCGTATCCAGATATTACTTGGGGAAATAGAAGTTAATTATGAAAATTCTTTATGAAGATTGTGATCCAGATAAGGCACAAGATAAAACCTTACCTTACACTGCTTATTTGGTGGAGTATAAGATAAATGGTGAAACTCATTATGATCTTGCAGTAGGAAAAAAAAGAGTTGACATTTTTGATGCATACTGGGATAAGTATAGAAATGATTTTGTGACCATGAATCAGAGTGAGGGTAGAGTTAATCCTAAACTATGGGGCATTAAACCACCCGAAACCAAAAAGCGAAAGTAATTTCAAAAATATCAGGAAAAAAATTCCGGTAAAAATTTGACCTGTAGGGTCGATTATAAAAAACTTGACTATATAGAGTATAGGGTCTATAATAGACTCATCGTTCATCACCTTCGGGTGACGCAAGTAAGTCGCGGAACGGAGCGTTCATCTTATGATTGAAATACTATTATTGGCACATATGTATCAGAAACCTCAAATGACTTGTCAGCAAGTCATCGAGGTGGCAGAAACTGTGATGGAGTCTCCATATATGACTCCCAAAGATAAGAAAAATTTTTTCTTTAACTTATTTGGTAATCACATGAATATGGATTGTATCAAAAAATCATAGGACGCAAACGACTGAAGGAACGGAACTCGGATCACCCTTAAGGGGTTAAAGGAGAAAAATCCATTCTTTTAGGAGACCTACAATGAACACACTTAATCTCATCAAAAAAAAGATTGAAAGATCAGCACGTCTGCATGATGCACAAATTCTTCACACTACATATCGTGGTGTAAAGTATGAGTGTAAGCAAGAAGATAACGAATTGCATGGCACTTTCTGTTATCGTGGTCAAAATTATACGAAATAGAGAGAACCTTCAAAGTTTTCTCTGAACAAATCTATAGGGGGGAATTGATATCCCTCCTTTTTTATGCTAAAATGTAATCAAATAATAGAGTATTATGGAGAAAGAAAGACTTAAACTGATCGTTAGAAATCTTGAATTGCTTGTGGATTCACTGAAAGCGGAAGTATATTCTGATGTGGATGCATATAAAACGTCTGCAGACAATTCTAAACTTCCGGGGATGATTCCAACACTCGATTATGATGAAATCTTTGAGGATGATGATGGATACCCAGACTAAAATAAAGAAATCAAAAGAACTCGTAAAATTACTTGAAAGACTTATAAAGCAAGATCATCTTTATACTGAAGAACGTATTATTGAAATGAAAAATACTCTTCGTAGTGCAAAAGAAGAGATTGAAAAAATGGAAAAAGAAAACTCTAAAGGATTTGGAAAATGAATGTAAAATTAATTAGTGTTACCCCTGATGCTGAAAAAACTATGGGGTATGTTGCGAGGGTATCAAACCCAAGTAATCAAACAAATCCTAAGGTTGCTGGATTGCTCAAATATTGTGTGAATCATCAACACTGGTCTGTATTTGAGCAGGCATTTATGACACTTGAGATTGAGACCACAAGAGGTCTGGCAGCACAAATTTTGCGACATAGAAGTTTTACATTTCAAGAGTTTTCTCAAAGGTATGCTGATAGTTCTTTATTAGGAGATACTATTCCTCTCCCAGAACTTCGTCGTCAGGATACAAAAAATCGTCAAAATTCTATTGATGATATTGACCCCTTTGTTAAACAGAAATATGAGATTTTGATGCAACATCATTTTAGAGATGCTATGGCATTGTATCAAAAAATGCTTGATGAGGGTATTGCAAAGGAATGTGCTCGTTTTGTACTTCCTTTGGCAACACCAACACGTCTTTATATGAGTGGATCTTGTCGTAGTTGGATTCATTATATTGCACTTAGGGAAAAATCAGGAACTCAAAAAGAACATATGGATATTGCCAAAGAATGTAAAAAAATCTTTGCCGAGCAATTTCCAATTTGTGCCGAAGCACTTGGAGGTTTGGATGTAGATTGGGTATTGTGATGTGAAGATCTGTGAATAGATCTAAATAATTTTATATAATTTTCGGAGGTGGAAATTTTGGCAACATATCCTGTAGTTCATAAAGAAACTGGTGAACAAAAAGAAGTAATTTTAAGTGTTTATGAATGGCCAAATTGGTGCAATGAAAATCCAGATTGGAAGAGAGATTGGTCTGATCCATCAACTTGTCCTCAACCGGGTGAAGTTGGAGAATGGAGAGATAAACTCGTTAATAAAAATCCTGGATGGAACGATGTTCTTGGAAGAGCAGCATCAATGCCTGGAGCAAAAGTTAAAAAGATTTGAGAAATGACTAGAAGAAAAAGATCGTCGGCAAAAGAAGATCAACCAATCGGAGTTGGTCTTACATCAAAAAACGAAAAAAAGAATAAATCACCATATGCTGATTACTTAAGAGATGATATAGAACCAAAAACAGATAATCAAAAAAAATTTTTTGATCTGTATGCGGAAGAAAAACATCTAGTTGCTTATGGATGTGCCGGAACAGGAAAAACATTTATTACTCTTTATAATGCACTTCGTGATGTTTTAGATGTAAATACACCTTATAGGAAAATCTATCTTGTTAGGTCTCTTGTAGCAACTAGAGAGATTGGATTTCTTCCTGGTTCTCATGAGGATAAAGCAGATATATATCAAATTCCATACAAAAATATGGTAAAGTATATGTTTGAATTTACTCCTGGTGCTGATACCGAAATGCTTTATGGTAATCTCAAATCACAGGAAATCATTAAATTTTGGAGTACATCATTTCTTCGTGGTACTTCACTTGATGATGCAATTATTATCGTAGATGAATTTCAAAACTTAAATTTTCATGAATTAGATAGTATTATTACTCGTGTTGGTGATAATAGTAAGATTATGTTTTGTGGAGATGCGATGCAATCAGATTTGCAAAAAACAAATGAAAGAAATGGTATCGTAGATTTTATGAATGTCTTGCGTAAAATGCCATCTTTTGGTATGATTGAATTTGGTATTAATGACATTGTTCGTTCTGGAATTGTCAGAGAATATATCATTGCAAAAATGGAAGCAGGTTTTTGATGTTTAATCATATTGATATTAAACTTCCCAGTTTAGAGAGGGAGACTATTGACGGAGTTCGTTATTATTCTGTCCCTGACGAAGAGGAACTTCTTAAACTAGTTTCTATTACATCAGTGACTAGTCATTTCAATAAAGAGATCTTTGTAAAATGGCGTAAAAAAGTTGGAAATGAGGAAGCAGATCGTATTACCAAGGCTGCTACAAGTCGTGGTACTGATATGCATACTCTTGTTGAGGATTATCTACATAATCGGAATTTATCTGATGTTCAACCTATTTCCGAATTCTTATTTAAGATTTCCAAAAATGATTTAAAAAAAATAAATAATATTCATGCTTTGGAAGGTTCGCTATATAGTAAGCAGTTAGGTATTGCCGGAACTGTTGATTGTATTG
>JGI10211J14876_10001497_pt1 | contig 10235 bp, 14 predicted proteins | sample Etolagsediment_FD_14876 | JGI IMG/M metagenome (IMG submission 14876)
TATGACCCATATCGAGATGACCCACGTTGGATAAAAGCTAAGTTTGCAGGTACTGATAAGAATGGTAATTCATTCAAACGTGGTGAAAAGGTTCTTTACTATCCAAAAACCAAAGCTATTTTAAGTGGTAAGGATGCTGATAAAGCTTGGAGAGAATTCCAATCAATGGCTAGTGATGAATTTATGTTGGGGGCTGGCTACAACCCAAAGGGTAATTCATTGAGTGAAGATATAGTTGAATCTATGATACGTGTAAACGAACGTGTGAGTGTAGATTATTCTCCTTATAAAAGAGTACATGGTAAATCACCACGTGGTTTTGCTACTTGGGCTTTTAGTTTAAATGACAAGGGAGATAATCAATTCTTTACACCCGGTCCAATGAATTTCAATCAGGCTATTAAATGGGCAAAGGATAAAGCAGTTTCAGCTGGAGCATATTCTGTATACGTGCTTGGGTAATATGAACGATTGTAATTGTAATAAAAACACAAACGAAGACCTGAGAAAATGGTTTGGTAAAGGTGGAGCGGGTGGAACAACTGCTGGTGGTTGGGACCGATATGGAACCGATGGTCAGAAGTTGGGTAAGTGTGGTGATGCTAAAGAAGGTGACCCATACGCAGCTTGTCTTTCCGCAGAAAAAGCTAAGAAACTTGGTAAAGATGGTATCGCTGCCTTTGTTAAACGTAAAAGAGCCGCTCAGAAGAAAGCAGGTGATGCTAAAAAAGGGGGTGAACAAAAAACGGGACAGAAACCAACTTATGTGAAGACTGGTACAAGTGAATCAGTAGTTGAAGAGTTTGGCGCTCCAATTGGATATCTACCTTCACCCAGTAGAAAAAGTGTAAATAAGATGAAGAAATTTGGTAACACATCCGGTAAATATGGAAATTATAAGTTGGCAGAACGACTTGAACTTTTCTTAGAAAAGAATGTTCCAACAGACCCGGCTAAATGGTCATATTATAAATCACAAGCCAAAAAGAAATTTGATATCTACCCATCAGCCTACGGTAATGCATGGGCCGCTAAGAAGTATAAGGCAGCTGGTGGTAAATGGAAAACTGAAGAAGCTAAACTAGAAAAAGAAAAGTTCACCAACCCGGCTCAAAACAGGGGCATAATAATGAATACCAGATTAAATAAAAAAGTCAAAAAAGATTTAGATGCGTATTTTAAAGGGTACAAAGGTTCAGAGCCAGAAGTACATCACGCATTAAAACACATCCTAATGGGTGCGTTAACAGATGCTAACTTCCATGCTGAATCTAAAAAAGCAGCTAGTATGTTTCCTAAAGCAAACAAATCTAAGTATGCTGGTAAAACAGATTTTGAAGATTCAATAGAAATGAATCACGGAGTTCCAATCGCTAAAGCAGCTAAATGGGATGGGTATGAAATTATAGATGCTATAGCATATTGGGCATCGATGTTTATTGGTGGACCTGTAGGTGCTAAAATTACTTCACTTAAAGAAGGTTACGGTAATGCATGGGCCGCTAAGAAGTATAAGGCAGCTGGTGGTAAATGGAAAACTGAAGAAGCTAAACTAGAAAAAGAAAAGTTCACCAACCCGGCTCAAATGCGAGTTAACGAATTGGTATTTACCAATACCACTAGATTAGATGGATACGAAGTAGCTAAGTTTGTTAAGGCTTATAAAAAGTTAAATTCCAAAAACTTAGTTCGATTTGATAAATCCAAAGGTATGTATTATGGGTACACACGGGGGTCCAAACAACCACATTGGAAGTATGATAAAGATAGTGGTAAAATATATCACTCATTAGATAACCAACTAGTATTAGGGTTGTTGAATGCATACAACATGGTTTCTAAGAATCACCCGTGGGCTTTATCAGAGTCAATAAATGAAGGTATCCGATATAACATTGAAATGGGTATACCTTTGGAAAATCCCCCATATCGATATGGGTCAAGAAAATTTTTCAACTACATCAATGAACTAAGACAGGTAAATCAAGATGTAATTGGTGATGAACTCAAAGAGATATTGGATTCAGATATCGGAGAAATTGGTATTTATGAAGGAAAGAAAGTCCCACTTGACTTTCCCATGTTAGTGGAAGCTGAATATCAAGGTAAAGATGTAGAGTTAAACAAACCAAAACGAGGTGGTAGTAAAAAATTCTACGTATATGTCAAAGATGGTGATAAGGTAAAAAAGGTTAGTTTTGGGGCAAAAAGTGGTGGTCAAAGTTTAGCAGTAAAACTACAAGACCCAAAAGCCAGAAAGGCATTTGCCGATAGACACGATTGTAAGAACAAAACAGATAAAACAAAGGCCGGGTATTGGGCCTGTAGAATCGGTAGATATTGGAAATCATTAGGTGGTGATAAAAACTTCTCAGGATACTGGTAATGAATCCATATAAAGACATCAGCACTACATCCAATAAAACTGTAAGAGTATTTACACAAGATGTAGATTCTCATGAACTAGTATGGCACAGAGACCGTGAGGATAGAATAGTTCGTGTGTTGGAAGGTAGTGGGTGGAAGTTTCAGTTGGATAATAATCTTCCAATCCAATTAAATGAAGGTGATGTCATTCATATACCCAAATATGAATACCACAGAATTATTAAAGGTGATACAGATTTGAAAGTTGAATTGTATAAAATTGTAGACAATCTATTAGAAGAATCTAGCAACAGAAAGGAGTCGGTTGTCAAAGAAATGGCTAAATCGGATGTTCAGAAGGTCGATCAATTCGCAGATAAGATTTTGAATCCAGTCGATGTTGACTTGACTAGTAAACATTTCTTTGATAGATTGAATGACCCGCGTAATGAAAAGGATATCAATCAAGCAGAATTGATTGGGTTTTTCAAAAGACTTTCTCGTAGTAAAAAGAAGTTTATAGAATTTTTAGATACTTATAAACAAGTGGTAGCTACAGATGACCGAACTAATATAAATATTCCATTTATGAAACGGGCAAATCGTGCCATAGCTAAAACAATAATGCGTAAGAAAAACTTCGCAACTCCAAATAAAAGAATTAGCATATGAAAAAATCAGAACTTAGGCAAATCATAAGAGAAGAAATTCAACGGTTGAGTGAATACAGAATAGATGAAGAAATACCATATACAGTTGATAAACTTAAAAAAATCTATAGTATGGGATATGGTGCCGTTGTCATCTCCAAAGGTGGTGGGTATTCTGATCTGATTGAGTTTGGTACGAATATGAGAGAAGCATCTTTCGTAAAAAAAGTTTTGGAAAAAAACAATTTGGATAATGTTATTAGAAATGCAAAACAAGACCTAAAATATGCAATTGACCCTAAATTGAAATCAAAAGGTAGAAAACTTTTCATAAGAATTACGGAACCCCCTACCACAAAAGTAAAAGAAGAATTTAATATGAAAAAATCAGAACTTAGGCAAATTATCAGAGAAGAACTTCAATCGCTCATCGAAAAAAAGTCTATCGAAGATATGACTAAAGATGCAGCTAGAATCAAAAAAGAGTTAGCTGATGCAAAACGTGCTGCTCAGAAATCACCAACTGAAACAAATAAGGCTAAAGTAGCAGCAAAAGAAGAACAACTTAAACGAGTTGCAAACGCAATCAGAAACGCTCGTGCTGACCAAGCTGAAAAGGGTAGAGGTTGAGTATGAATAGTTCTATGAACAAATTGAGGTTAATAATTCGTGAAGAAATTACTCGAATCATTGTAGAAGATGATTGGAAACAAGACCCCAATGATGAAGCCGATATGATTCGTGTTCAACTCAGAGCTATGCAGGAAAAAATTGAATCTTTACTAAATACTATTCAAGATGGTGACCAATTTGATGCGTGGGTCCAATCAAAAATAACTAAAGCATCTGATTATATCAATTCAGTATATAACTACCAAACTCATGAAGAAGATACAAAGAATCTCTAATATGGAACGTGGTGAGTTATTAGTTGGTACTGCAGTTGAATTGGAACACACATCCAATCCAAAGGAAGCGTTGAAAATTGCTCGTGAACATATATCGGAAAATCCAAATTATTATAAAAAGTTATATAAAGCTGACCTAATTGATGAACCCTTAGCTGTTAAGTTTGCTAAAAAATATTTTTAAGTTATGTATACAATTACTACATCGGAATACACAAATATTACATACTATGTGACCAATGGGTATAGTGAAACAACATATACCTTAATTAAAAATTGTTAAGAAAACGTTAAATTTACCGAAGTGGTTTGGTTATTCAAACCTAATACCTTACTTTAGTAGTGTTGATTTGATAACACCACAAAAGAACACCAATGGGTAAATACTCTTCGTTTTGGGATTCACTTGATGTGTATAATTCTAAGGAAGCTTCCAGTGGAAGTAGAGATGCATTACAACTATCCAAGTATCAATCTGCCATTAGTAACTTCGTCAATATCCTTACAAATCGACGCGATATTACGGTGAAGTTTAATGGTGATGATAGTTATACCGATGGACACTCAATCACTATTGGGGGTAATGTAAGTGATAGAAATTTTGACCCAATTGTTGGGTTGGCTTTGCATGAAGCTAGTCACTGCCTACTTACTGATTTCAAAGTTCTGAAGAATCTTTTGTCTTATTCTACCAATAAGTTGCCAACTATTAGTGAGATTCATATTGCACGTATCAAGGATATTCTAAATGTAATTGAAGACCGGCGTATCGATTATTATATCTTTAAAAACTCTCCTGGGTATCGTGGTTATTATGATTCCCTATATGATAAATATTTTAATTCCAAGACTATTACGAAGGCTCTAGAGCTTAAAGTAAAGTGTGATGGGAATAGTTTTGATGACTACATGTTTCATATCATTAATTTTACCAATCCAAATCGTGACTTGGATGCACTTCCAGCTCTTCGAGAAATTTGGGAATTGATTGACATTAAAAACATTGAACGTATTGAAAACACACAACAAAGTCTTGATTTGGCCCTTCAAGTTTATGAATTAATCACTAAATCTATCTCAGAAAATTCAAATCAAAATTCAGAACAATCTGAACAAGGCAATGAGATTTCTGGGTCCAGTGATGCCGATGGTGAAGGTAAAGAAAGTGATGATCCTAATGGCGGCCAGGCCGGTGGTCAATCGGCTCTATCTGACCGTGAATTAGAAAAGTTGAAATCCGATATTAAAAAACAAAAAGATTTCCTCGATGGTGCGATAAAGAAAACAAAGCTCAATAAAGGTTTGGCTAAGGATGTTAAAAACATAATCAATAGTGATATCCATTCAACTGAAGTTTTCAATATGGATGTTGATGAATATGTTGGAATTCGGAATTATTTACCAAAAAAGCTCCCATGTACTGTTATTAAAAAATTTAATGAAAGTACAATTGAAACCAGTATATTCAGAGACGGGTTTGGTAAATCCGATAAGAAACTATATAAACTTTACAATGGATATGGTGAATTGGAAGAGATTGATATAGTTCAAAGTGGATTGCAACTGGGCACTCGATTGGGGAAACTTATTCAAGTTAGAAATGAAAGTCGAGACACTACCTATAATCGGCAACATAAAGGTCGTTTGGATAAACGTATGATTTCTGCACTTGGTTATGATTATGAATCCGTTTTTTCAACTACTCATATTGAAAAGTTTACAGATGCCTTTATGCACATTTCAGTAGATGCGTCTGGTTCCATGGCCGGTGTCAAGTGGGCTAAAACTCAGATTGCTGTAATCGCAATGGCTAAAGCAGCTTCTATGGTTAAAAACTTGGATGTGATTATTAGTTACAGAAGCACTCATAGGAATTCAACTGGGTGGGCTAACGTCACCCCTTTGGTGTTGATTGCATATGATTCTCGTGTGGATAGTCTGAATAAGATTAAAAAACTATTCCATTACATTCATTGTGAGGGTGCTACTCCTGAAGGTCTTTGTTTTGAAGCTATTCAAGATTTGATTTTAGAATCAAACCAAAATAGAGATAGTTATTTTATCAATTTTTCAGACGGCGCTCCACATATTTATTGTAACAAATTCGAATATATTGGTGATATTGCCATTAAACATACTAAATCTGAAATTGATAAAATGAGAAAGAAAGGCGTTAAAGTACTTAGTTATTTCATCGCCGGACCATATAGTGGTGGATTGAGTACTTTCAATAAAATGTATGGTAAAAGTGCTGAATTTGTTGATGTTTCTCAAATCACAAAATTGGCTAAATCTATCAATAAAATGTTTATTACAAAATGAATGTATTAGTTTGGGTTAAAGAATCTGATATCTTGCATCAAGATACGATTAACAAGTACACTAGATATTGGTTAGAACGGCCGCCAACTTGGGACGTTCCGACTGATGATCGTGTAGTTCAAATATCACTTTCTACTGATGAATTTAGTGAATTGGTAGATTACAATGGTGTAACTAGTGATGAAATCAACAATCTATATAAATTTGAAGAGTATAGAAAATGAAAGAGCTAGAATATCAAATAATGAAAGAGGCGGTATTGAAAAAATACCCGAACGCTAAGGTAAATATGATTGGTGGTAAATTTACTATCACTTCAAATGGTATTAATGTAATTTCATCTGATTATGGTAATCTAATACTAAATGATTCCATCAAAAATGCATGGAAAAGTGCATATATAACAAATTATATATGGAACAAAAACATTTCCAGAAACGTTAAAGGTATCTCCAAACCAAAGGAGATAGAAATTACGGATTTTGAATATAACACTATTTATTAATGAGATATGGTATCTAAGTGAGTAATATTTATTAACTTTAAATCATCTAAGGAGATTTTAATTATGACTTACTTTACAGAAAGATTTTTTCCATCCGACCTGATGTGGCGGAATATGCTAGACAACATGTCTGATTTTAAAACCATCATGGATAACAAAATAAATTATCCAGTCGATATCAAAGAAACTGAGAATGGGCTAGAATTTGAATTAGCCGTTCCAGGTGCAGACAGTACTGATATTGATATAGAAACACGTGGTGACACGTTGAAAATTACTTACAAAAAGCCGGGAGATGAATTCGAACCAAAGGTTAATGATCTATCGAATTATTTGGTGAGAAATATTGCAAAACGTTCGTTTTCATTTGCTTGGAAAATCAGCAAAAAGTATGACCTACAAAATACTAGAGCTGATATGAAAAATGGTTTGTTGACTCTAAAGATTCCGTTTGTACCGGAGCAAGAGGCTAAAACTGTTAAAATTTACGTTTAACTAATCACTCACTTAGATACCAATCTTTTATTTTTAATTATTAAATTTGTTTTATGGAAACTAGTAACAAAAGTATTGAATCCGCTCTAAAAGCAATTTGTCATGGATTCGATTACAAAAAAGTACATTGGCAGGATAGAATTTATCTCAGAGACCATTTCAAAGAAGTTGTATTGACTAAACGTATGCATAATGGAGATTTGGTTACATTTGATGAACAATTTCCAAATGTAAAAAATATGAAAATAACTCGTTATAAGTGGCCGCTATCTGATACGGATTCGAAAAATATTGAAAAGTTGAATAACCGCAACCCCACTTATATTGTTGATGGTTATAAATACTATTTAAGTTGGGATTGATATGAATCGCGATCCAGTAACACGTAAGATTGTTTTATTAGAGTCCGATGTTAGGGAGGCTATGAAATATACCAAAAGTAATGCCGCGGCCGCCCGTTATTTAAAAATCAGTTATGTAATTTATAGAAAATGGGCTAAACAATTTATAGATTCAGAAAGTGGGAAATCACTTTTTGAGTTACATCTAAACCCAACTGGCGTAGGTATACCAAATTTTGAAAATAGGGGCAGACGTGCAACTGGTAAGAGTAACAAGGTTTACTCATTGAAACAAGTTTTAAATAATGAAGTACCAAACTACCCGGTTAATAAGTTGAAACACAGGCTTTGGCGAGCTGGGTATAAGAAAAAAGAATGTGAATCTTGCGGATTCTCAGAAACTCGTATAACTGATGGGGAAGTGCCATTAACAGTAGCACATAAGAACGGGGACCGAGGGGATTATAGCATTGAAAATTTAGAAATTTTATGTTATAATTGTTACTTTTTCCAAGTAGGTAATCCATGGGGAGTACGTAGGTGGGATTATGTTAAAAATGGCGCCATTGGTCAAAATTATAGGATTAGTGCAAATATAGAAAACGTAAAAGTTGATGAATATGGTAATCCATTAAATATAGAAGAAATAGGAACACTTGCGGCATCAGACATTGACCCAGATGAGTTTAAATTAGATGATATAAGTAATTCTAACATTATTAGTAAAGATGAGATAGAAGATATCATCAGGGGCGAATCGAAATAAATGTCGGTAATTTGACACTTTTTTTTTGAGAAATCTTTCACTATTACAGAAGATTTTGTATCTTAGTGTTGTACTCAAAATAATTCATCAATCAACCAATACCAATGATTCTAATCAAATTTAACAAAGGTACTCAAGTGTTTGAAGACCCATTTGGTAATGTTCTAAACGAGAACTGTTTGGATTCTCGTTGGGATAGTACTCGTATTTATCAGATTGCTAATCAATCAAATGATGCCGATTTTAGATTGACCCGAACTCATTTGAAATTTGGGCGTCAACGAATTTGTGTTGCTCGAAAATTTGTTGGGAATTCTCAAGAAATTCCCAGCCAGTTTCAACTAAAATCTTCTGAATTTTCTAATTCTGATATTGTTCAAACCAATCCTATTGATAGTTTTGTGGAATCTACTGAATCTACTATGAGTTTTATCCACAATGAATCAATTAAACTTCGCCCTAAGCTTCTGAAGATTAGTGATATTAAGTGGAAATATTTGGTCCGTTCTATCATTCGTGGTAAGAATATTCTAATGACTGGTCCAGCTGGGTGTGGTAAAACCATGGCCGCACGTTCTGCATGGGAAGCATTACAACGTCCAAGTTTTTATTTCAACTTGGGGGCTTCTCAAGATCCCCGCTCCACTTTGATTGGTAATACTCACTTTAAGAAAGATGAAGGTACTTATTTTAGTGAATCTACCTTTGTGAAGGCTATTCAAACTAAAAATTCGGTTATTTTGTTGGATGAACTTAGTCGGGCACATCCCGAAGCTTGGAACATTCTAATGACCGTTTTGGATGAAAGTCAACGTTATCTTCGGATTGATGAACATCCCGACTCTCCGGTTATCAAGGTTGCCGAAGGTGTTTGTTTCATTGGAACGGCTAACATTGGTAATGAGTATACTAGTACTCGTGTGATGGATAAGGCTCTAATGGACCGTTTTACGATTGTTGAAATGGACTTGTTGGACCTAAATAGTGAGAAATCTCTACTATCCGCCATGTATCCTGATGTTGCCGATAAAATGATTGATAGTGTGGCTAATATTGTTACTACTACTCGTAATGAATGTAGTGGTGGTGATGGTAAAATCTCGTATCCTATTAGTACTCGTATTTCAGTTGAATTGACTGGGTTGATTGGTGATGGGTTTACACTTGAGGAAGCATGTGAGGTGGCAGTGTATCCTCAGTATGATAACTCAGGTGGTGTAGATAGTGAACGTACTTTCATCAAACAAGTTGTTCAGAAATACATTACTTCTGATGTTTCTGATGATATTTTCAATACTAAAGAATCGGATTCTCCGGCGGTTGTAATCTAATTAAATTCACTCTATGGAATGGTGTGTGGATAATACCACTACCATTCCATTTTAAAAACACTTTAATATGAATGATTTCAAATTTGATATAGGAAAGCCCGACACATTTTATGGTAAGGTTCTACAGGAAATGTGGGATAGCTGTTACCATGGTACACATGATGGGCTTGTTTCAATGCTCAAAGATTGGTTGATTTATTTTCAGAAAAATGAAGACTATGAACTGTGTGTGGATATTAGAGATTATTTGGTTGATATTGGAGAAAGTTGTGATGTTGAAACTCATACTATATCGACTAAAGATATGATGCAACTTTTTGATGTATGTGAGGAAATTGTTATACTTGATGAATTGATGACTGACCCGGATTTGGTTGATAAAGTGTAAAAAAATACTGGTTTTTTTTTGATTAGGTGATATTTATTTACTACATTTGATTTATACGGGTTGGGCTAATGGCAGCCAATGGGACTCCAAATCCCTAGGAGTGAGTTCGATTCTTACAGCCCGTGCAAAATTTAACAAAAAATTAACACTAAGTAGTTTAAT
>JGI10211J14876_10001498_pt1 | contig 10221 bp, 10 predicted proteins | sample Etolagsediment_FD_14876 | JGI IMG/M metagenome (IMG submission 14876)
TACTGCAAGTGAGGAAGAGCCAGTAGCACTTATCAGAACTCGTAGTGGTCAAATCGTAGGACAATACACAAGAAACCTCAGACAAATTCAAAAGCCAGAAGGTTTTGTAAAACCAAGAGCAGGTGAAGGTGAGGATGAATTTATTTCTCGTTGTATGTCTGATTTGAATGTAGAGTTCCCTGATGAAGACCAAAGAGCTGCAGTATGTTACTCATATTGGAGAGAAGGATTCGAAGCAAAGACCGAAGATTACATGACTCAGTTGTTCGACTTTTTAGGATACATTGACGAACTACCAGTTTATTCAACTCCAGAGGAAGCTATGGAAGTTTCTAAAATCGCAGGATGTGAGGGGTATCACGAACACCAATTAGGTGAACTTACAGTCTATATGCCATGTGAATCTCACGAAGAAAGTTGGGATTCTCTACTTAAAGAATTATATGAGTCTTGGAAAGCATCTAAATACAAGTCTTGGAATGATTTAAGTGAGGATGATAAAGATAATCTTTTAGCTTACTTAGATAAAGTTGCAGTTTATGCTCCTAATAGAGACCAATTCAATGATGTAAAAACATCTAAGATAAATGGTGTAGATATTAGTGGTCTTGGTGTTAGTTTCTTGGATACACCAAATACAAAATATAGATACCAATACGATGGTCCAGTTGATTCTAAAAATCGTGACTTTTGTCGTATCTTAATGGAAAGATATACTCGAAGAGGTAAAGTGTTCAGAAAAGAGGACATTAATAATATGTCTTTTGCTGGTGTTAATACCGGCTTTGGACCAAATGGTATCAATGAATATAATATATTCCTATATAGAGGTGGAAACAATTGTAGACATACTTGGAAAACAGTAACTTATAGTCGTGAAAATGGTAAGTGGGATGATTCAACCAAAGTTGTTGAGTCAATTGCTAACTTGATAGATGTTACTCCAAGAAGTCCACAAACTACCTTAGAAGGTACAATTCTTGGTCCTCTTGCTATTGGTACACAATTCAGTAAACAAGAGTTCGCTGAACAACAAATCGTTGCTGGTCCGTTTATGATTCCAAATAAACTGATTTATCGTAACGATGAGAATGGAGAATACTATGTGTATTTCTCCGATGAGACTATTAAAAAGATTGCATACAAGTATATGCAAAGAAAATATACGGATTCTACAAACTTAGAACATCTTTCTGAGTTAGCACTTGACGATGTATTCGTTGTTGAGAGCTGGTTAGTAGAAGACCCGAAACGAGACAAATCCCTCATCTATTCAGGTGGGGAGGAGTATCCTAAAGGAACTTGGTACGGACTTATGAAAGTCAAGAACAAGGAAATTTGGGACAATTATGTTAAATCAGGTTTAGTTAAAGGATTCTCGGTGGAAGGATTTTTCATTGATGAATTATTAAACAAAACCAAAGTTTGACATACTTATATAAAAGAATGGTGAACGAGATGCCAAATACCGAGATGGAATTCTGCGGAAAACATAAGGTGAATGGGTTCGTTCTAATTCAGATGTTTAACAACTAATAAAAAAGGATTGACCTATGAGTTCAATGAAAGAATTAGTAAAGAAGCACTTCAACTTGGTTGATGCTCCTGCTAAAGAATCTTTTGGAGAAATTATGACTGCTGATGGTCAGTTGACTCTTACCTATGAAGGTGACGAGTTGGCTCAAGGTCTTGCTGTTTTTGTTGTTACTGAAGATGGTAATGTTCCCGCACCAGATGGCGAGCACGCACTCGAAGGTGGGATTACTATTGTAACAGCAGATGGTAAGATTGAAGCAATCAAAGAAACTCCTGCAGAGGAAGCTCCTGCAGAAGGTGACGAAGTAGCTGCCGAAGAACATGAAGATGAAGAAATGGAAGTAGCTGAATCACCTGCAGAAGCAGTAGCAGAAGTTGTATCAGATGAAGTTGCTGAAGAAGTAGCTGAAGTAGTAGAAGAAGCAATCTCAGAAGAGATTGTTATTGCTGTTGCTGAAGCTGTATCAGAAGCAGTTGGTGAAATGATGAAAAAATACGAAGAGAGAATGGCTGCCCTTGAGGGTAAGTTTAGTTCTTTTGCATCAGCACCTGCAACTGAAAAGACAAACGCTAGAAAGTCTAGCACAACAAAATTCAATAGTGATGTAGCTCCCGCTAAAAACCAAGCATTGGTTGAGAAGTTCATCGCTTTAAAAACAAGAAAATAATTTAAAGAGGTATTATTATGGCATTTGATGTATCTGCATTAAGTCCTTTCAACAACGAAACCGCTGGTGAGATGTTTGTAAAGGCAATCATGGAGGGAAGTACGATAGAATACGCTACTGTAAAGGAAGGCGTTAAGTACAAAGAACCCATTAATTTATTCGAAGTTGACCTTGACATCGTAGATGGTCGTGGTTGTGTAACTGCATTGGCAGGAACTTCATCATTCACTCAACGTGACATCGAAGTATGTCAGCGTTCATCTCACGATGGTTTATGTCTTCGTGACTTAGATACTAAGTATTTAGGTGTAATGCAACCAGAAGGTTCTTACAACGAATCATTTACTTTGGTACAAGAGTACTCTGAGCAAATCGTAAAAGGTTTCCAGAAAGCTAACGACCAATTCATTTGGGGTGCTACTACTGGTGCTGGTGACTGTGTTGATGGTTTGAAAACTATCATCTCTGGTTCTACTACTGGTGTAGTTGTTCCTAGCTCAATCACTGGTTCTGCTCCAACTTCAACTACTATCGGTGACAACGTTGATGTAATGATTGAAAACTTGGCAGCTGACGTACAAGATAGAGAAGATTTGACTGTATTCATGTCAATCACTAACTTCCGTAAGTACATTACTTGGTTGAGAAATGAAAACAACTATCACTACGACCCAAGTGCAGTTGAGAATCGTGTAAACTTTATGGCTATGAAGCACCCATTTACACCAAACGTAACTATCGTTGGTACAATTGGTCTTCAAGGTTCTAACCGAATGGTTCTCGGACCTGCTAAGCACATCGTAGTTGGTACTGACTTATTGTCAGACGTATCTAATTTCCAATTATGGTACGATATCAACGATGATAAGTTGAAACACAGAGTAGTAACTAAACTTGGTATGAATATTGCTTATCCAGAATTCTGGGTTAGTAACGACCAAGCCTAATTGTTGAAATTAATAAAAAAAGGATAAGATATGAGTACTTGTGATATTACATCAGGATTTACACTAGGTTGTCGTGACAACACTGGTGGATTAAAGAACATCTATATCTTGTCTGGCTCTATTGATTCAACAAGTGGTACGACTGGTTTGCTTAGTGTAATTAGTGGTTCAGGTAGTTTCTACAAATTTGAATTGACTCGTCAAACAGGTGATTTCACCGAGGCAATCAACTCAAACGTAGAAAACGGAACTATTTTCTATGAGCAAACTGTAAACGCACCATTCCATAAGCTTCAGTCCTCNACTCGTAACCAAGTAAGAGTTCTCGCTAAAAACCCAGATATCAGAATGATTGTTGAAACAAACAATGGTTCAGAAGATGGTGTTGGCGTTTTCTTCTTATTAGGTCAAACTCGTGGATTGTCACTTAGTGGTGGACAAGGCCAGACAGGTACTGCTTTTGGTGATTTGAATGGATATACTCTTACCTTTACAGGTCAAGAGCCCGAACCAGCGTCAGAACTTTCGGGTTCTTCGTTGGCTGGAGTCCTTTCAGGTATCAGCATTAACGGCGGAGTCTAATATTTATATAATAGTATGATGGGGGGGATTATTCCCCCCCTTCTACTATTTACTTGGGAAATAAAATGATAAAACTTACACCATCATCATCAAATGTATTTGCTTTTCAACCCACAGCTTCATTCGCTGATGGGTCTTCGTTTGTATATAAGTTTACGGATGTATTTTCTCAAGAAGAATTTGAAGGAGTTGCAACTGGCTCCAAATATGGTAATTGGATAGAATTACCAATAACACTTTCAACATCATCGATTGTTAGTGTAAACACTTCTACACTTCCTCTTGGTGGAGGAACTTATGAATTAAAGGTTTATAAGGGTGTTGGAGGAGATGCGATTTGGAGTACCGAATCAAGAAAATGGAGTTTGATATCAGACACATGGTCAACGATAGAAAGCATATCATCTTCAGGAAACGCAATATGGACCTCAAGAGCGTGGGTTTCGGAGAGTATTGATAGAATGAACTATTCTTCTACTAATGAAAACGCAGCTTATGTGGTGTATCAAGGATAATGGATATGGAAAAAAATAAACATAAGTTTTCAATAATTCCAAAATATGGGGAATACTATTACCCTGATGGGATGACGTTTGAAGACGATAAGGGAGACATAGTTTACTTTGGTGGTGACAATAAATTTCCACAACTCCTTATAGAATTATACCACAAGTCATCAGTTCACTCTACTTGTGTAAATGCTAAACACCAAGCAGTAATAGGTCAAGGTCTTACAGGTCTTGACGAATCTATTTTAGAGACTGCAAATAAAGAAGGTGAAACTTGGAATGACATTTTCAACAAAGTAGCTTTAGACCGAGTTCTTTACGGAGGATTTGCTTTAGAGGTAATTTGGTCTAATGACAGAACAAGAATAGCTGAAGTATACCATCTTGATTATTCATATGTAAGGGCACATAAATGTGACCATAGAGGGAATGTACCTGGTTATTACGTTTGGAATGGCTGGGGTAAGAACAAATCAATAGTTCCCTATAAAAAAGATATTCCCTATCTACCAAAATTTTCAAAGGTAGATAGAACATCACCATCTCAAGTATTTTATTTCAAACCATATTCTTCAGGTTTGGATTATTACCCATTACCAGATTATATGGGTTCATTAAAGACTATTGAGTTGGATGTACAAGTGGATAACTTCCACACTAACAACTTAAAGAATGGACTTGCACCATCTCTTGCTATCACAACATTTACTGATGCTAATGATGAAGATAGAGAAGCAATCGAAAGAATGTTGAGACAGGCATACGCAGGAACTGATAACGCAGGTTCATTGATGTACATGGATGTAGCAAATAAAGACCAAGCACCAATAATCACACCGATTCCACAAAATGGTGCTGATGGTTACTATACAACTGTAAATGATATGGTAACTCAGAAGATTCTAACAGGACATAGAATTACATCCCCTATGTTGTTAGGTATCAAAACTGAGGGTCAATTGGGTGGTAGAACTGAATTACTTGACGCCTACCAACACTTCTTGACTACTGTGATATATCCTATGCAGTCAGACATTTTAAAGACGTTTGAGAGTATTTTTAAAATTAATGGAGTTGACACAACTCTTGGTATTCAACAAATCCAACTATTTGAAGATGGTGAACAAATTGATGTGGTGACATCAGTTGAGTCGGATGTAGCAGAATCAGATGTATTGGAAGCTAAAGTAGAGGGAGTAGAATAATGACGACTACACTTTTCATATCAGAAAACAAGTTGAAAAACTTCTCTGATTTAAATAACGGCCTCGACCCAGACTTGTTGAAAAACGCAGTTCGTGAAGGTCAAGACATTCATATTCAAAGAATGTTGGGTAACAAGTTATACCTTGAGATGATTGATAGAGTCAACAACTCAAATGTAACAGGCAACTATCTAATCCTAATGGGTTATATACAAGATGCATTGTTATATTGGGCTTACTACGAAGCTCTCGAATCAATTTGGTTGAGACCAAGAAACAATGGATTGTTAATTCCACAAGGTGGTGCAGAAGCAACTGCTGCTGATACTGCTATTTACGATAAAAAAAGACAATCAGTAAAAAATAAAGCTGAATGGTATGGTGAAAGAATGGTTGGTTATCTAATTGATAATGAGACACTCTTTCCTGAGTTTGGTACTGAGACTGGTATGGAGATAGTTCCTGACCAAAGTAGTCAGTTTAAATCACCATTCGTTACAAGAAGTGGGTATGTTGACCAAATGGAAAAACTTGGTGTTAAAGTTATTGACTCACGATATAAATATTTACCACAATAAGAGGATACACGATGGGATTTAATTTAACAAACGAAAGAATACAAGACACCTACGAACAACTATTACAAATTAGTGGGTCTACTATTGTGGATGGGACAGGGAGTGTTGCTCCTATTCTTATTACATCTGCATCATACGCAGTAACTGCTTCATTCGCATTGAATGCTGGTGATATAGATACATCATCTCTTACTCCATTAACAACGTTTAATGCATATACAAGTTCTAATGATAGTAGAGTTGATTCATTAACAGCTGCTACATCATCTTATTTAACCTCAGCTGATATTGCTGGTAAGTTAGATACAAGTACATTCAATTCTTATACGTCATCTAATGATAGTAAGGTTGATGCTTTGATTGCGGCTACCTCATCGTATTTAACATCACTTCCAAGTGGTGTAATTAGTTCATCGGCTCAGATTGCTGACGATATTAGTGGTTCATTCACATCTACTTCAGCATCTCTTGCAGCTGATATTGCTACAAATAAAGGTAACATCTCTACACAAACATCTCGTGTAGATTCTTTAGTATCAGCAACATCCTCTTACGCAGTCAAAGTAGAGAACAATACATTTAGTGGTTTACAAACCTTCAATAATATTGCAGTCAATGGAACTGCAAGTATTGGTTACTTACAATCAGTAACTGGTTCTGCTAAAGTAATCGGTGATGCTTACATCATTCTAAACAACGATACACCTGCTCAAAGATATGCTGGTGTAAAAGTATTTGATAGTGGTTCTACTAACAACAGTGCATCATTTGAGTTTGATGGACAAACAAACGATTGGTTCTACGAATACACCGATGATGGTGGTGCAACCGAAGAGTTTGGTGTTGTGATGTTCGGACCTGGATACAATACAAGAGGTTCTCACGTATATCCATCAAACAATACAATACTAAAAGGAACTGGTGACCACCACATTGTAGACTCAATTATCACCGATGATGGTTCAACAGTAACAGTAGGTGGTGATATAGAAGGTAATGTAGTAACGGCAAATACTTATTTTGCTGGTGATTTGATAGGAACTGCAAGTCTTGCTAGTACAGCATCATACGCATTGAATGCAACGCCGCCCGGACTTGTAAGTGGTACTGGTACTGATTCTATACAATCATCTGCTGACCTCACTACTACACCAGCAACTGCAAGTAATCTTGAAAGTATCGCTATTGGTGATGGTGCAAGTGCTACTGGAGAGTCTTCTATATCAATAGGTNCTGACTCAACTGCTACTGGTAATGAATCTATTTCCATTGGTAAAACCTCAGGCCGTGGTGTTGGTCCAGACTTTCGTTCAATAGCTATTGGTTCGGATGTCTATGCAAATGGTAGTTATTCAGTTATAATTGGTAGTAGTACTGAAACTGAAGCTAATTATACGACTATTATAGGTTATGACGCTGCAGGTGGGGGTAACGAAGGTTCAACAGCATTAGGTTATCAAGCATTATCTCGTGGTCAAAATTCAACAGCAGTTGGTGCATCATCCCGTGCAGATGGTCAACAAGCTATTGCTATTGGTTATAGTAATATTGCAGATTATACTAATAATATTATCATTGGTAATAGTATTAATGCTACTGATAATAACGAAATCAACATTGGTAATAAGTTTAAATACGATGGAACGTCAGAGGTAAGACTTGAAGGTAACGTTAGCACAAGTGGTTCAATCGTAGTAAGTGGTTCTATCACATTAGGTTCAGAAGACATTGTAAACGTATCAAGTGGTTCTGCTACTGGTTCGTTGATAGATAACATCCACCCAGCAATCGCAAGTGGCTCTACTGCAATCAAACACATTGTAACTTTAACTCAAGACCAATATACTTCTTTGAGTGGTAGTGGTAATGTTAATGATGATACTTACTATATTGTAACTGATGGTACTGCAACTGTATGGAATAATAATCTACAAGTAAATGGTCAGATAAATACACCAATATTTGCTGGTTCTATTGCATCATCTACCTCATCAATTGATTTCGATGGTGGTAACTTTGCGACATTGAATTGTGCTAGTTCAACTTTCTTGGCAAACCCATCAAGTTTGAAGAGTGGTACTACATATACTATCATCATCACAAATGGTGCAAACATTAGTGGTTATGGAACTTCTTGGAAGTTTGCAGGTGGTACTGAACCAACACTTTCAGCAAATACTGATGTCTTGACTTGTGTAAGTGATGGTACTTCATTGTACGCTACTGCACTTGCTGACTTCTCATAAATAAAAGGATAGATATGGCTACATTTTATAAAGGAACTACACCCATACTTAACCCAGCTAAAATAGGTGGTGAAGCGCCTGTAAGGGTTTATCAAGGAGGAGCTGCATTAGGAAATGTTCCTAAAGTGGGTGATGATGTTGGATATGGTTATATCTATAAAGTCGATGATAATGGTCAGGCCATGGTTGTATCAAACGAAGATTATACGGGTTCTTTATCATCTCCATATCTTTTTCAATGGTCCAATGGTTTTTGTTCAATAAGTCCAGCAGAATCCTTAACCGATGGTAGACAAAATATGTATAACTTGTGGTATAATTCAACTGGAGGTTGTCTATTCCAATTAGGTTATGATGTATATGAAAATTTGTATATAACTGGCTCTTTGTGGGGTGGGGAAGGTGGATGGTACATCCCTGCTGAAAATGAGTTAGAAGAAGTATATAATAGTGGTGTATTGTTTTCTGGAAGATATACTTCAGGAGATGGTGGATATTATTTTTCATCAACAGGTGATTTAGGTATTGGGGCAAATCCTTATGGTAGAATGCTATCATTCAATACAGGGGTTTGGGCTAATAGTAGTGAGTCTGACCCTGATGCAAGATGTAGATTGATAAGGAGACTTTGATATGGAAATAAAAGATACTGTCGCTAACGCAACAACAATGGGTGGTATATTCGCATACTTGATGCAGATTCAAGGTGAATTAACTGTTTTACTTTTACTTACAGGTTTACTATTGAATCTAACTCGTTTAGTCGATTGGTTTAGAAAGAAAAAAGGATAAGATATGTTTACACCAATAGGATTTTATGCAGCAGCAGCAGGTGGTGGAATAGTCACCGATAACCTACAACAATGGTTACAAGTGGAGACAGGAACTGAAGGTGGTACACTTGGTGATAGTAGTGGTAATGGTAACAATGCTACTAAATATGGTGGTAGTGATATTCTTTACGATACCGTGAATAAATGGTGGGATATAACTGCTGATGATACTGATGACCGTATAGATAGTGAATATCAACCTGCTAACTGGCTTGGGTCTTGGACTATCGAGTGTTGGATAAATATGACATCACTTGAAGGTGGTGCATGTTCAATCGTTGGTAATAGAGAGACTGCAGGTACGAACTTTTGGATTCTTGCTGCTAACGAAGGTAATGGTAAGATTGAGATTTATTGGATTGGTGGTGGTGAAACTGCTATATCACCAACTCCAGCATCTTCTTACTTTGACTCACAATGGCATCACGTTGTAGCAACTCACGATGGTTCTACTATGAAATTATATGTTGACAAAACTGAAGTAGGTAGTGCATCGACATCGGGTCGTACAGCACCAACGAATGGAAACAATCTAAGTCTAATGGGTAGGTATATAACTAATAGATGGTGGGATGATGCCCTATTCGGTTCTTATAGACTTTACTCATCAGATATCGGTTCTGCAGGTATTACACAAAACTACGATGCAGAGAAATCACATTATGGTTTATAACCAACATTAGATTTTAGTTAAACTCCCACCTGAAAGATGGTGTCTATATATAAATGAGGGGCTTCGTGCCCCTTTTCTTTTGCGCAAAAAGAAACCCCTGGCTAAGATGAACACAACTTCGGAAGCCAAGGGTTTCATTATCCAAAAAGTAAAATTTAGGAGATACAAATAGGTGGCTTAATTCCCAATTGAATCTTCTACTATATTATATGTCAGAAAAAAAAGTTGGTCTAATTTATCGTTTATTTCGGTTTTTACATATTTATATGTATAACCCAAAGTAAAAATAAGGAGACAAATTGGACATGAATTCATACCTACAAGAGAATTGGAAGCAAATCCGTAAAAAAGTTCAAGCAGTAACAAGAGGGCATCAGAATACTGATGACTTACTAAGTGACTTAGTGATGGTTTTATTAGAGAAACCTAAAGAATATCAAATGA